>OCLS01000207.1_pt1 | contig 93471 bp, 84 predicted proteins | sample 1496011 | NCBI WGS metagenome assembly OCLS01 (sample SAMN04168690, study PRJEB22393) | synthetic metagenome | isolation source: purchased from BEI Resources HM-276D | reverse complement strand
CACCAAATCCTGGAGTTATTCCAAGTCCTGCTTCTGGTTGACCAAATTTAGCTTTTACTGAAGCTATTCTTATGTCACAAGACATAGCAAGTTCACATCCACCACCAAGAGCAAATCCTGATATAGCTGCAATAACTGGCTTATCCAATCTTTCTAATCTTCTGAAAACATTGTTTCCTAAAATTCCAAATTCTTTACCTTGTTCCTCATTAAGATCTTTCATTTCTGAAATATCCGCCCCAGCAACAAAAGATTTTTCACCAGCACCAGTAACGATAACTGTATACATATTGCTGTCTTTTTCTAAATCTTCTAAAACAGCATCTAAATCCTTTAATGTTTCTGAATTTAATGCATTTAGTGCCTTGGGTCTATTGATTGTAACAATAGCTAGATGTCCTTCTTTTTCAAGAATCACATTTTTTAGTTCCATTTTAATGACCTCCCTCAAATTTGGTTATTTATTTTTTAAATTTAATTTTTAAGTATCTACCACCTTATCTATTAATGAAAACATATTTCACTATGCATATTCGAATACGAAATTGTTTACAAAAATTTTTAAAAAAGATATCCTATCCTTAAATAGCAAATAGCATTGCACTAAAGATTGTGGAAAAATTAAGTTATATATATTAGTTCACTTACTACTCCCGTTAATTTTATTATTAGCAATAAGCATGCCAATCATATTTTTTCCATGAAACCTTATATATTGTGGTTTTCGTAATCAATTCCTAAATATATCAATTTTATTTATGTCTATATTTTGTACACCTTTAATTATATTTCTTAGAATGACTTCTTCTAAATTGAGTTTCCTAATTTTTTGAAGAGTTAATTTCCTACTTTCTTAACGAGATTTAGTATACAACTCGTTGTTCTTTATTTTTAATTCTTGTTCATATATCTTAATATCACAATCTGAATCCGAATATTCATTTAAAAACCTCATAATTCTACTGTTTTCATCTAACTTTAACAGCATACATATTGTATAAAAATATGCTATTGAAATAAATGCGCCAATCAATCTATTATTTCTAAATATAAAGAGAATGAGAATGATTGGTACTACATAAAGAAAATTGCTTAATCTTAGTGCATACTTAAGTATTTTTGCTAAAAATATTTTATTCTTTAATTTTTTAATTTGCTGCTTATACTGTTTATTTTCTTCAAAGTGTCTCAATAAGTGTTCCGTTTTATCCATAAATTCCCTCCTTGATAAATTTATTTATTTTCAAGTGTTACTTTTATTATTAGCAATAAGCATGCCAATCACTTCTTTTTTATGAAACCTTATATATTGCTGTTGTCGCAATTAAGTCCCTTAATATATCAATTGGATTTATGTCTATTTTTTTTACATGTCTTAACAATATACATATGTAAAAATGGAGATATCTTATCAAAAGATAAATTGGCTGAGGAGTTTAAGCCTTTAGTCATTAATATTTCTAATAGAATCTCTAATAAATAGCCATATATCTTTTAAGAATAAACATAAAAATACTTCTAATAAACTGCCAAAAAAGGATTTATAATTTATGGCTGGAAAAAGAGCCGCAAAGGTTCCTAAAAATGATTTTGAATATGATGAAGGTGAAGTGTGTGGTTTTTCTAGTGAAGCTCCTTTAACTGGTGACGATTCTCATAAAATAACTAAAAAAAGGCAATAAACACTTGATGATGATCTGACCCCAAAAAGTTAGACAAATTTAACTAAGCTATCATGAAGGATTGAATTCTGTATTGAACAGGACTCAGTCCTTTTAGTTTGTTCTTAATTCTTCTATTATTATAGTAATCAATATATTCTTCAAGTTCTGCTTTAAAGTGTTCTAAAGAGTCAAACGGTTGAAAATAGAATAACTCCGACTTTAACAATCCAAAGAAATTTTCCATCACAGAGTTATCATAACAGTTTCCTTTACGAGACATACTTTGAACTATTCCTTTCTTTTTTAACATTGTTTGATAGAGTTTCATTTTATATTGCCAACCTTGATCCGAATGAAACACAAGTTTACTATCGTCAGGAATCTTTAAAAATGCTTTTTCAAGCATATCTGTTATTTGAGCAAAATTAGGTCTGTCTGATATATTATAACTGACTATTTCTCTATTATATAGGTCAAGAATTGGAGATAGGTAGAGTTTTGTACCAAACAAAGAAAACTCCGTAACGTCAGTAACCCATTTTTCATTTGGTTTCTCAGCTTTAAAGTTACGTTTCAATATATTTGGGGCTGTTTTGCCAACGCCTCCGCGATATGATTTATATTTTTTTACTCGAACCATACACTTTAAATCTAGCTGCTTCATTAAACGTTGAACTGTTTTATGATTTAAATCAAAGCCTCTATTATGTAGTTCGATGGTAATTCTCCGATAACCATATCTACCTTTATTCTCATGATATATTTGTTTAATTGCTTCTTTAGCCTCTGCATATTTATCAGGTGTTTTAGATGATTTAAGATAGTAATAATACGTGCTCCTGGCAATGCCAGCAACGCGAATAAGTTCAACGACCTTATATTTATGCCTTAATTCTAAGATAACAGTAGCCTTATCTTTGTCGTTTATTTTCCCTTTGTTTGAATTAAGGCATTCAATTTTTTTAAGTAGTCATTTTCCATGCGAAGACGTCGAATTTCAGCAATTAAATCAGTTTCAGTACTTTTGTTAAGGTTAATATCCTTTTCTGAATTAACTGATTTAGGAGCTCTACCACGATTTTCGGTATATAGTGCTTCTGGTCCTTTCTCAAGGTAAATACGTTCCCATTGTTGCACTTGAGTTCTTCCAACCGAATATTTACGTGCTGTTTCTGATTGGTTTAGTCCGTTTTCTTTCATATCTTCGACAACTTTTTGTTTAAATTCACCAGTGTAATTCATCTTTGTTATTTTTGTTACTAATCCATCTATTCCTTGACAGTCGTATTCTTTAACCCATCTTTGTACGGTTTGATCTGAAATTTTATATTTACTCATAATCTCAGCCATTGTAAGTTTATGTTCTTTCCATACTTCTATTACTTCCATTTTAAATTCTACTGAATATTTCCTCCACATGAAAAAATGCACCTCCAAATATTAAATATGATTATATCATATGTCTAACATTTGGGGTGCACTTCATGATGTTTATTGCCTTTAATTTTAAAAATATTATTTGTTATTTACTTGAAGTAATCCTAATATTTATACATTAAACTGTAACACTTCCACTTCTTTAAGTGAGAGATAACAGCACAATCCTTGACGAGGTACCCCTTGAGGATATAAGTTCAACTAAGATTCAGCTGGAGATCAAACCACACCTGAATCTTAATTGTTGAAATTGATAAAGTTATTTTGAAACTCTTTTTAATGTTTCCTTATTACAGCTGCCTAAAAAGAGCGGGACATTTTCAATATCAACATCACTAGTATCAAGTCCAAACCATTTTGTTGGAGAAACAGTAAATCTTTTTATAAACAACTTAGCTCTGTATATGAAGGATTCCCAAAAATTCAATTCTGTTTCATATGAAAGCTGTTCTACAATTAAAGAGAAACGAAAATCGCCAACTTTTCTATCGGGCATAATAGTATAGTTTCTAGATTGAATATTTATTTCTCCACTTTTAACCAATTCAGTAGAAATCTGACGTAAATACATATTTAACCTCTGTTCCATTCTAAAACCAAGCCTTAATTGAACTTTTACTATATAAAATGTTCCAAAGGTTTCCACTTCATATTCCGCATCATAAGGATTATCAGTAACAACAATATTAACAAACCAATACACATCTGCTTTCTTAGGTCTTTTATCTAAGATAGAGTACATTATATTTCTTTCAATTTTCTCTGCATACTCTGAATTAGTTAAATATACAAGATTTGTTGCGTATTTAGGTCTATCAGTATCTTTTCGTAAAAGATTTAGCTGTGCTTTATAATCTTCAATTTTTACATACTGTAATAAGCGAATTTTAGTATAGTGACCTTGAATCCATATATACATAACAGATAAGAACGTTAAAGCAATTAAAACTGCTACATACCCACCATGCATAAACTTAACAGCATTTGCAATAAAGAAAGAAACTTCAAATGTACCAAAGAAAACTAACATACTAATGGCAATGGCAGATGAAATCTTTTGTTTTAATAAATAGTTAAATAGTAGAATAGTTGTCATCAGCATAGTGACAGTAATTGATAATCCATAGGCACCTTCCATATTTTCAGAACTTCTAAAGTGTAGAATAAGTCCAATACAAACAATCCATAAAAGTTTATTAATTGAAGGGATATACAATTGTCCTTTATATCTAGATGGATACATTATATGTAATCTAGGAAATAAATTTAATTTAATCGCTTCAGAAACAAGAGTAAACGATCCTGAAATTAATGCTTGAGAAGCAATAATTGTAGCCAAAGTTGAAATTATTATACTACAAATCAAAAAGCTATGTGGGACCATTTGAAAAAATGGATTTAAGCCTTCTACATTTGTATACATTGGGTTTCTTCTAGCAGATAAAACCCAAGCTCCTTGACCAAAATAATTTAATAATAAGCAGATTTTAACAAAAGGCCAAGATGCATAAATATTTTTCCTTCCAGCATGCCCAAGGTCCGAATACAATGCTTCCGCACCTGTGGTTGCTAAAAATACGCTGCCCAGAATAAAGAATCCTAATTTATTTTCATTGCTAAGAAGAATCTTTATTGCATAGTGTGGAGACAATGCACGTAATAGTGTCCAATCATGAGAAATTTGCATAATTCCTAAAATTGCCAACATCGAAAACCACGCAAGCATTACTGGTCCAAACATTTTTCCGATTAAATCAGTTCCAAAATGTTGAATAAAAAAAAGTATACTTAATATTACTATTACAATGATAATAATAATATCTTGATTACTGCCAAAAAGAGCGTTAAAACTTGGAATAAGCTCTAATCCTTCAACCGCCGAAGTTACAGATACAACAGGGGTCAACATCCCATCAGCAAGTAAGGCCGAACCACCAACCATGGCTGGAATAATAAGCCACTTTGCACGATTACGAACCAGAGTAAAAAGAGAGAAAATTCCCCCCTCACCTTTATTATCCGCCTTTAATGTAACAAAAACATATTTTATTGTTGTTAAAATAGTTATCGTCCAAAAAATTAATGATAAAGATCCAAGAATAAAATTTTCAGATATATTTTCCAAACCACCATTACCTTGAACAATTGATTTCATTACATAAAGAGGTGAAGTTCCAATATCTCCATAAACTACGCCTAACGCAACTAAGATTCCTCCTAGACTTAATTTACTGACATCATTATGTTTTATAGTTGATTTCATATTAATCATCCTTTGCAATAAATATAAATATATTATGTCTTGTTCTAAATATAATACTTATAATATAATTGTTGAAAATATTAGTAAAATTATTGAAAATTATAGAATACAGCAAATATCTAAAAAGTTAATCGTCTGCTAACCTATATCCCACTCCAACTTCAGTATAAATATACTTAGGCTCTGCTGGATTCTTTTCAATTTTTCTTCTTAGGCTTGCCATAAAAACTCTAAGAGATTGAGTTTCATTTCCCACTGCTGCTCCCCAAATTTCATTAATAATAAAATTATGTGTCAGCACTTTCCCTGCATATTTACAAAGAAGAGCCATTATCTTATATTCTATTGGAGTTAAATGAATATCTTCATTATCTATGGTCACTTTTCTCTTACTAAAATCAACAGTTAACCCTTTGACTTTAAAAATTTCTGCATTCTCCTTTTCATTAGTGATTGCTCTGCTATGTCTTAAAGACACTCTAATCCTTGCTAGCAGTTCACCAATCCCAAAAGGCTTTGTTAAATAATCATCTGCCCCTTTATCTAAAGCCTCTATTTTTTGCCTTTCATTTTCCCTTGCTGAAACAATTATTATAGGAACTTTAGACCATTCTCTCACTCTCGTTATAACATCTACTCCATCTATGTCCGGCAGTCCTAAATCCAATATTATCAAATCAGGTTTATGCGACATAGTAAGTGCAACAGCCTCCACCCCCTTATCTGTTTCTATATAATTAAATCCTTGTGTCTTTAAAGATGCTGCTATAAAATTTCTTATAGGCCTGTCATCTTCTACAACAAGAATATATGGTTTATTGTCCATCTGACATCTCCTCCTTTGGAATATTAAATCTGAAAACAGCTCCGCCTTCATCTTTGTTATGTGCACTGATTGTTCCACCATGTGCCTCAACAATGGATTTACAGATTGCTAGGCCAAGCCCCACACCTCTTCTTGAATCAGATATTTTATCCCCATTTGTAAAAAATCTTTCAAATATGTGAGGTAATATTTCTTCTGATATTCCCATTCCATTATCAATTACTTCAAAAATAACATTTTTATTATTTTCATAAATTTTAACCTCAATTAACGAACCTTTAGGAGTAAATTTTACGGCATTATCAAAGAGATTTATAAGCACTTGTTCAATTAGGCTTCCATCCATAGGAACCATTATTACCTCTTCTGGAACTGTTACTTCCATTTTATAATCCCTAAAGCGTTTAGCAGTCCTTTGAACTGCCTCATATACTACTTCCTCTACAATTTCAATGCTTTTTCTAACTTTCAGATTTCCACCATCAAATCTCGTCATACTAAGCAAGTTTTCTACTAATCTTATAAGCCACTCAGTGTCATCATAAATACCTTGAAGGAGCTCTCCTTTAGTTTCTTCTGATATAAGATTACCTGTCTCAATAATAGTGCTTACAGCACCTTTAATACCTGCAAGAGGACTTCTCAAATCATGTGAAATTGATCTTAATAGGTTGCTTCTTAGTCTTTCACTTTCAATTTCTAAATTAGACTTCTTTTGAGTTTCTGCAAGAATTTCTCTATCTAATGCTATGTAAATTTGACTAGCAACTGTTTCAAATATAAATTTTTGTTTAGGTTTTAAGGTCCCGTTAATACATGAAATTCCGAGTACTCCTAATATTTTCCCATGACTTTTTAAAGGAATATAATATCCTTTTGCTCCATAAAAAGTGTTAGTACCTGCACCAGATTCTTTATCATTTACAAATGTCCAATACGCAGCAGCTTCTTCATCCTTATTTAATAAACTTCTATCTTTTCCCCCTTTAATTACTGTATAAATAAATGGAGTTGATAGTTTATTTTCTTGTGCCAAGTAGCAGATAACTGTTCTTTCTAGTAACCTAGATAAGTATTTTATACCTATCCCTATAACATCTGATGTGCCTGTTGCACTTAATAATTTTCTGCTTACTCTATATAAAATTTGAGTTGTATTTTCTCTTGCTAAAGAATTTTCTGCTTCTCTTCTTATCTTATTTGTAAGTGTACCTATTGTAAAAGCTACTATCAGCATTATCGGAAATGTAACCAAATAGCTTTTATCATAAAATTGTAATGAATATCTAGGTTTTGTAAACAGATAATTAAATAAAATCACGCTAATTGTAGAACATATAAATCCTAAAATATACCCTCTGGTTTTAATATTTACAATAATAACTCCTAAAATAAAAATCATAATAACATTAGCTTCGCCATAGCCTAACTTATCAATAAATAATGTAGCCAACGCAGAAATTAACATTATTAGGCTTGATATTAAAATTTCTTTGAACGATATAATAAATTTGGTCTTATTCTTTTTTATATGATTTTCATTTCTTTTAATTGCTGTTGAATTTGGTATAACATATACATCTATATACGAATTGGATTCCATAATTTTATCAACTATATCTCTTGCATAAAAACGAAAAAATACATTTGGCTTTTTGCGATTTTTACCTACAATGATTTTAGTAACATTTCTAAATTTAGCATATTCAATTATTTGTTCAACTATATTGTCACTATAAACAGTTATTACTTCTCCCCCTAACTGCTCTGCTAAATTAAAGTGTTCACTTAATCTTTTTCTATCTTCCTTACTTAAATTTTGTGACTTTGTAGTTTCAACATAAAATGCTATCCATTTAGAATGGTGTGCCTCTGCCATTCTTGTAGCTGTTCTTATTACTCTTGAGGATGATGGTGATGGCGAAATACATGCAAGTATTGCATCTGATGTTGGCATTACAGTTATCTGTCCTTTTGATAATCGTACGCTTTCAACTTCATAATTCACTCTATCTGCCGTTCTTCTTAAAGCAATTTCTCTAAGAGCATATAAATTATTCTTAGTAAAAAAGTTATTTACATCATTCCTAGCCTGTCCCTTACTATATACTTTTCCATCACTAAATCTTTTAAGAAGTTCATCAGGTTCAATATCAATTAGCTCTACCTTATTAGCTTCATCAAATATTTTATCTGGAATTGTTTCTCTCACAGAAATATGAGTTATACTTTCAACAATATCATTTAAACTCTCAATATGCTGAACATTTAAAGTAGTATAAACATCTATCCCTGCTTCTAAAAGTTCTTCTATATCCTGCCATCTTTTTCTATGTCTTTGAGTGATTACATTAGTATGTGCCAACTCATCAACTAAAATTATTTCAGGTTTTCTAATAAGCGCTTTATCTAAATCAAATTCCTTTAAGTTTATTCCTTTATATTCAACTATTTTATTATCTAAATTCTCAAGACCATTCACTAATGCCATAGTTTCTTGCCTTGCATAAGGTTCAATATATCCAATTACTATGTCGTGCCCTAATTTTTTCATATCATGAGCTTCCATAAGCATAGCATAACTTTTTCCGACGCCAGCTGCATACCCAAAAAATATCTTGAATTTTCCTCTTGAAGACCCTTTTTCTTCTTCCTTTATTTGATTTAAAAGATAATCTGGATTTTGTTTTTTATCAATATCTATTTAAATCACTCCTAACTTTCACTTAATTTTACCTTATACCTACAAAATTATATAGATATATATAAAATAAAGCTAGTATTATTCTATTTTTGAATATACGCATTCTTTTCCTTCTTGTATATAATCATAAAATACTATATTACTTCCTTTAACTTTCCCTTTTAAACTTTCAACATTTAAATAATTTCGTTTATCTTTATCAAAAATTATTTCTATTTCATTATCGCTTATTGTATATTGACCATAGGTGTAAAATACATCTTTATAAAAATTATTTATAACCTTGCATTTTCCAGTTGAATTAAGTTCTAAAATAGTATTATTTGAAGTTATGTATTTGCCACTATAAGGATTACTACTCCCCCCCATCGTAACAATACTAATAATTGCAAAAAATAAAAGTATAGAAACTATTTTTTTCATTGTATCCTCCTTACTCCTAGAAATAATGATATAACGGGAAAAAATCCCAAGACCAGTAAGTGTATAAGCATAAAATCTAACATTGTTTTCATCTTGTCAGAATTCAATCTTATATAAATAATACTATTTAAGGTATAAAGATTGGATTAAAATGCTTATATTTGTATAAAGATTATATAAAGATTGTAATGTTTTATGAATATTAAAATTTATTAAATAATTTTCATTATTATCATTAATCCAAAGAATTGTGGCACAAATTATAACATAATTGGTAAATACCCATATACTCTATAAGGCATAATATTTTAGAATGCACATAAAAAAAACACCACACTTTCTTTATGAATAATGTGATATTTCAGCATGCTCTTTATATTTTTTATTACATAATATGATTTAACATTATCTATCTACAAAGCGCATTATTTCTTCAGCATCTTTTCTTGGAGTTTGCGATGCATGTTCTCCATCTTCATAGCCATAAACTATAAGCGCAGCTACTGTTTCTTCTTCTGGTAAATTTACTATTTTTGATATTGATTTTTCATCTATACCCCCCATTATACATGTGCCAACACCTTTTGCATGTGCTGCTAAACAAAATGTTTGACATGCAATACCTGCATCAAATACTTCCCAAACGTTAGCTTTTGATGTTACATATGACTCATTTATCTTACCACTTTTCCCTTGAACAAAACTTAACACTGCAACACCTTTTGCATTTTTTTAAGTATCTATATTATAAACAAATCCATTAACGCCATCATTTGCAAGCTCTTTAATTATTGATTCATAATCAACTAATGTATATCTAGCTATCTGATACATGATTTATTTTATTTAAATAATTTATAGAATGATTTTCAGCTTGCACACGTTTTATAAAATCTTCTGTTATAAAGTATTCTCTTAATTCCAAATATATTTGTATTATCATCTTTAGCGATTTTATGCAACTTTCAATACTATATGATGGTATAGTTTCTTTCAATAAGCTTATGCTCTCTGGAGCAACAAATTCTATTTTTCTAACGCCCCTTGGCAGCTCTCCATTTTTCATCAATATTAGTGGGCCTATTACCATTTGCCTTAATGATGATATAAATTCTATAGTCTCAAAAATTTCACCTCTACCTATTTTTGTAGCTCCATAATGGATCCAAACCCAAAATCTATCCTCTATCCATTGTAAACTTGGAATTGGAAATCTTGCATTATTTTCCTTTAATGCTTCTGATACAAAATCACCTCTTTCCCATAAAATAACAGGGTCTTCAACTCTATGTGCTATATTATCTATTGATACGAATTTTAAATCAACATGTAGTAATTCTGGACCATATAAACATATCAAAAGTCGTGGTTCTCCAACGTGTTCTCCTGTAAACGCTGATAGCAATGTACCTAGATTGGCTGCTATTTTATACCGCTCATCCATTACTTCTTCATAATGGTTAGAATCTACTGCAATTATAAAATCAATATCTGAATATTCGTCCATTTCATTTGTAATATATGATCCTCCTGTTGCAATTCCTACAATTCTAAAATCATCCTTTAAAATTTTTATTGAGCTATCTATAAATTTTTTATGATTTATTGGTATCATATAGACCATCTCCTTTAAAAATAGCCAAACTTTAAAATTAGGCATTAGTATAGAATATCATATTTTTAAAAATATTACTATATCAAGAATACATTACTTCGTTTTATTTTTTCTAATTTAAATTTTTTATAAAAAATTGTTTTCTACCAATTAAAATTGGAATTTTGTCAACTAAACTTAACATTATAATGTCTTCTTTCTTTTTATAAATTTATACCACTTTAGTGAAACAACTACAAATTTATAGTTTATACACTTTTATCATTTTGCTACATTACTCAATGTCATATTATGAGTAAAAAAATAATACTGATGAGAATTACTCATCAGTAAATTTTATCATGTGATATATATCCTCTTCTATTAATTACCTTCCATTTATAATTTTCGCTACGCGAATTTCATATGATAACTTTTCAATCAAACTTTCAATTGCTTCCTCAGAGAGTAGATTACCAGAAAGCATAGGCACATCAGCATTTTAATTTTTTATGCTAAATTTTCTACTTATTCTTAATCTATCGCGACTTAATATAATGGACTAGACTGTAAATTAACTATATGTTGCATACAGTCTTTTATTGAAAATATTTCTTGCATTATTCAACATTATTTTGCTCTAGTTTTAATAGTTTATTAGCTAAATCAAGTATTTCTTTATCTGCATTAGGATATTCCTTTATCCTTTTTGTTATATCTATAATCCCCATGACACTACCTTTAATCATCATCTCTGAAATATGAGATGAAGTCTTATTAACTAATGTATTTAAATTGATCATAACATAAGTTGATGCTTTAGAAAAAACATTAATATCCTTAGTTTCTTCATTTAACCCTTTTATTTTTTCGTCTGTTGTATCATAAATCATTTTATATTCTTCGAATTGAGACTAAGATATCTCCTTGTGCATTTTTTATTAAATCGCTAAATAATTCAGCATTAAACATTTAAAGCCTTCTTGTATAGATAAACAACTTAAGAATTTCATTTATATTTTGCAATAAATAACATACTAGAAAGTAGAAACATTTTTATGCAGCAGGCATTGAAAATGAGCTGTTAAAAGCTCTTAATTGTAGGTTGTTCAACTAATGCTTGTCACAATGAAATTGGGAGCAAGCATTAGTAGTGCAACCTACAATTTAAAACTTTCAGCGAAATTTTCATAGTTCTGTGAAATAACAATGTTTCTACTTTCGGTGGATTATTGCATAAGTCCAAGTTATGTATTAAAAGCTTATAAATTTTTACATTTATTATGCATAGTATAATAAAATCACTTTAATTAATGTGATTTTACTCACGAAAAAATATTAACTGCTCAATTTTGTAATTTAAGCAGTTAATATTTCTAATTAATAAGTTTTTCTACTTTATTAAGTATAAACGTAATAGATATCCTATTTCTTCAATTCAGAAAGTCTTGGAAAAAGTATATTGTTTTCTAAATGTATATGCTGAAATATATCTGATTCCATTTCTTCAAGTTTAGCATAAGTTAATTTATAAGTATTGCATCCATCTGATGGAGCTTTATAATCATTAGTCACTTTTCTTAATTCTTTAAGTATATCACCTGCTCCAGTGTGCTCGTCTTGCAATTGATTGATTATATTTATTGCCTTATCTAAATCCACTTCACTGTTGCTTCTTAAATACTCCTTAATTGCTGGATATTGAATTGTTTCTTCTTCTATTAAATGAGCTTCCAATTCCATTTTTACAGTATGAAATAACTTGTGTACTTTTGAAAGTTCAGAATGATTTCCTCCATGTACTCTCAATATTTTAGTTGTTAATTCACTTATTTTAGGAAGATTCTCATAAAGATATCCATGATGGACATTTACAATATGATCAACTAATTCATCAAAAGGTGCTTCTACCCAATTTTTATTATTTGTGTAAAGCTTATTTTGTAATTTTTCATATGAAGCATTTATTTTTTCTAGTATTTCTGCTTCATTAACTCCTTGCTCATTAATTGCTGTAATTAACGGTCTATCTCCACCACAACAAAAGTCAATTTTATATTCTTTAAATATATCTGCAGCATTTGGAAACTTAGTTACTATCTCTCCAATTTTTTGATTACTATTAAATGTATTCATTCTTATTCCTCCTCAAGTTCTATCTTATGGATTAATTATATTATTAATAAGAAAATACATCTTTGATTTAAATCACGTTTTAATATTTTTCTATAATTATTTATCTATACATTTTTGAGAACACTTACCACAATTCATTTATTCGGTTTTTGATACTCTATCAAATTGAAATGTAAAATTTCTACTTCATCATGACTTTTTCCGCATTAATAGCTTCTGAATTGTGACTTTTTTCAGCTGAGTGAACTTTTTTGTTCATTTTCTTTAAGTATTTCTATAATCACGCTCTGTCTTTTCTTTTTATCAGCTCGGTATATAATACAGGTTCTGTGAACCACACCATAGCTATCCATATGATTTATTTAGCATTCCTTATTTTATCAATAATCTGTCTCTGTATATTTTCAAATAAAATCTCTTGACTCACCTAGATATCTTAAATTCTTCTATACCAATATCCTTTAAATAATTATAAATCCCGTTATAAAACTCAGGCTGCATAGTTACATCATTTTCATCACCTGTTGGAACAAAAATAACAAAGCCTTGTCGTGCACGAGTTAAAAGTACCCTATACGCATTTTTCAAATAAAGAATATTATCTTCCTTGTTGATATTTTGCCATTTAGTACCGTTAAAATTATAAAAGCCAAAGTGGTTATTGTAAAACCTCAAGTTTGCGTCCCAACAAACAATTGTCCAGTCAAGCTCTAATCCCTGAATATCAAATTCTGTAGCTGTTTCTTCTAAGAAATAAGATGATCTTACATCATCCTTTCCATTAAGAAACCAATTCGGTGCATCTACCTTATTTTGTACCCAAACACCATATTTGCGAAGTCTTTTAGCACCAGAGCTTGCAGTCATACCGTAGCGCTGTGAGCCATTTGCTTTTTCTCGCACCCACTTTTTAGCAGCTTCCAAATCTCTTGTAATGCAGATTGGATAATCCTTATTAAAATGTGTATATAGCTCTTTTGCCTTATCTTTATCAACATCTAGAACAGCTTTAACAAATGCAGCTACATTTTCGCTTCTAAATGAACGAAGTGATACAGATAAATGCAAATCCTCTACAATTTTATAATTGATACCTTCAGCTAATTCATCAAAAGTATTTCCTTTTGAATATTCTTCATCTGTAATTTTATTAGATATATACACATCCCAATCAGGATACTTATTTCTTAGCGATTCAAACCAGCCAGAAATTCCTGCTGATTCACCCTTGTTGATTTCTTGACCTCCACCAATTAAGCAAACTATGGTAGCCCATCCACTGTGACGATTTAATATACTAATTAAGAATTCAGGCTCTGACATATTAAAATCTAATACTCCCTTTTTCCTTTTCATAAAATCAGTTAGATTAGGCTGGTCCCAAGCTCTTTGTGCCTCATCAAAAATAGCAACCCTTTCAATAGGCGGAGTATCAACTGATATAGCATCATCACGAAAATGATGTATAATCTGAATAAACTCCTTTGCTTTTCGCATAGCTTCATTTTTTCTTGTGCTATTCCTTTGCACATCATCACGAGCCAATGCTTCTTGCAAAACATCAACTAATGGTCCATTTCCAGAGAGAAATACCGCATGCTCATTTTCGTCCACCTTTTGGCGTTCAATAGCAATATTAAGGCCAGCCAAGGTTTTACCCGCACCGGGAACTCCAGTAATAAAACAAATAGATTTTTTATTGTCTGCCTTACTATGATCAATAATATCATTTATAGCTTTTTTTGTTTGATTAAGATTTTTTGCACTTGCATCATTTCTTGAAATATCTTCAACATTATGCCCCATATATAGCGCTTGAGCTGCTTCAATAATGGTTGGCGTAGGCATGTATAATGAATTTATCCAACTATGAGGACTAAAGTGTTCTCTTTGATAAAGAGAACAAACTTCCAAAATATACTTACCAATATTAAACTCATTGCAGCAATACGGCTCTAAAATATTATCCTTCATTAATTTTATTGTTTGATGTTTTTCTGGAGCACGTGTACAAATTAAAATTGGTACCAAGAGCTTGTTATTGCTTTCTTTATGAAAACAACTCAAATCCAGTGCGTAATCTGTAACTTGTTCAATAGCATAATTCGCATATGTTGATTCACCGACTTTAAATTCCAAGAGAAAAACAATACCATTATAAAGCAGTACATTATCAATTCTATTTCCTATACGTGGTATTGTATATTCAAATAGTAAATGTCCATCTTTGCAATCAGTTAAATCTCTTTTTAATATTTCAATTTCTTTTTTCCATGTGTTTTTTTGTAAATCATCAGCAGCAAACTGATCATTTCTAGTTATCTCACCAAATATGGCAAAATCATTTTCCTCTATAAATTCACTTACGCTGCTTGAATAATATGCTCTTTTCAAAATTCACACCCCTTTACCCATATCTTTTATTCTACTTTCACAAGCAATACAGTTATTATAAAACATCTAATCCGTTCTGTCACAAACTATGTTATCTATTCTGCTGCTATACATAAACATCCCTTAACCTAGCTTCATTACTATATAAATTATCTTTATTGGATGTATTTCCACGAAAGTATCAAAAAAGGGATTTTCAAAACTTGTGCTTCTATACTCAAATCCCGAAAATCCCTTTATTTCAACCATTTAAAATCTCTTACTTCTCTTTAAATGGCATCTTTGCTGCCGTCTTAACTTGGTGAAGGCGAAGCCTGACCTTTAAAATTCACTATAAGTTAACATCTATTAACATTTACCACTACCATCTATAGAGCAACTATTTACAACCTTCTTAGGCTTTTCTATATCCAAATGATCAAATATGTCTAACGTTTTTGTTCCGTCTTCTAAAATAAAAAATGGGATACCTATTTTCCCCTCTTTAACAACATTAGTAAACATTTTATCATTATCACGATAAGATAAAAATTCCTTTAATATTTTAGTACTCTCAGTAATATTTTTATAATCTAATTCTATATCTTTATGTTTTTCTAAAATAACTTTTGCTTCAACACAATCTGGACAAATTGCTGCCCCATACATTGTTAGTTTCATGTTATTTTCCTCCCTTTTTTTAAGTATTTAATATGCTTAGTTTTATAATTATACTTTTTGTATTAATCTAACGAACAAATATCAAGCCTATTTATGCTTCTATTACTACCGAAAAATATGAATAGAGCGACATGTAATGTACTCTTCAGCAATATTTTTGTTCATAATCAATTCCTAACCTCTTTATTATAGCAAATATACCATTACTAAATTCAATTATTGTCAATTTTAATTTACTATATTACTTATCTTATTATTTCCACTTAAATACCATAATTATTTTGTAAATTGGCTTATTATACGTCACCCGCTTTACTTAATACAATAATTCTTACAGAAACATTTGATTGAGTGAATTATAAAACTTTTTAAACCCTTTTTACATCTCTTAACCTAGAATTTTCTTTTATAATACTTTCTATAATTTCACAAAATAACTACTAGAAAAGCTAACTAAATTGATTTAATAATTTGCCTTTGATATACTATTATAAAAAACTAGGAGGATATATATGTTTGAAGAAGATAACTATGAAGAGAATGTAAAGTTATTTGAAAAAGTGATTTCTACACAAGCAGAAGAATTATTATCTAATGAAGACTTAGCTGTTATCTATATTGGTCGTGCAACATGCCCATTCTGCCGCAGATTTGCTAAAAAATTAAGTGGCTTGACTAATAAAATCAGCACAACAATTTACTACGTGGATAGTGCTGATTTTTCAGATAATTTAATTGACTCATTTAGAGAAAAATATAATATTGTAACTGTACCAGGATTTATTGTTAGTAAAAATAGAGAAATAGAGGTTCGCTGCGATTCTTCACTTTCAGAGGATGAAATACTAAATCTGTTAAAGTAAATAATCCACGAATATAATTATTATAAACTAAAGATACGCTAATTATAATAATACAAAAAGAGTGATAATGCTTTTCTATGGTAAGCATAAAAATTTTAGCACCTTTAATATTTTTAAAGGTAACAGTAAAATATCCTAGTAAGGCATAAATAAGCTTTACTAGGATATTTTAATATGTCTAATGTCTCAAATTCGTATTATTTAGCCTAATAGATTTATGAATAATGATAAGTAAGTCTTCACCTATGATATAGTTCTCCGTATCATTAGTAAGCTATAACCCCTTTTTTAAATAATATAACAAATTATATTATTTAAAATAAAACGTACCTAAGAAATACTTATTACCATAATATTTAAGATAGAAACCAAGAAAAAAAGGCTCCTTTCAGCAAATCTACAGTGTTATTAGTTTTTCGAAAAACTATTAAAACTAATTTCTATCTTTATTGATATATCCTTCAGTTAATATGAGTTTTGAATTCAATTTATTTTTCAACATCTTTTTTAATATGATCTCAGTTTTATTTAAATTTTCTTTTTGCTCTTCTACTTCCTTTATCTTTTCTTGCAAGAGTTCGATCTTTGTATCAATTGAAATTATATTATCATTACTTTTTTGTATCTCTTTGATCTCTCTTAAAGAAAAACCCACAGAATGAACTGTTTTTATCATCAATAAATAATCAATTATATCTACAGAATAACTCCTATAGTTATTTGCGTTCCTGCTAACATATTTTTCAGGAATCAATCCTTCCTTTTCATAAAATCTAATAGTCGATATAGACAACCCAGTTTTTTTTGACACTTCATTTATTTTCATAAAATACCTCACTAATTTCCCTTGACTATAAACATTACTTCATAGTTTATACTATATTTAAACACTTTACTAGTTAATATAATAAAGAAATGGGGAATATTATCATGCAAAATATTAGTAAAAAAACACGAGCTGTTGTATTAGGTGGTGGCGGAGTAACCGGAATTGCTTGGGAGATCGGAATAATTGCGGCATTGTTACAAGAGAGAATTAATTTAGCAGACGCAGATGTTATAATCGGAACATCTGCTGGTTCGTTTGTTGGATCCGCATTAGCAAGTGGCTACAATATGAGAAAACTTTATGAGTCTCAACTCATCCAAAATGCATCTGAAGTAAATGTATCTGTTAGTTCTGAACTTATGATGTTATGGACCCAAGCCTTTCAATATGGTAAAGATAATAAAAAAGAAATTGGAAAGATGTTTGGAGATATTGCAAAAAAATATCCTACAAAAGTATCAATAGAAGAACGTAAATTAGTTGTTGAATCAAGGCTCACCACAACTATCTGGCCTTCAAAGTTAAAGGTCACTGCAATAGATGCAAAAACCGGTAATCTCCATGTACTCGATAAAAATTCAGGAACAACGCTAATAAATGCAGTAAACGCAAGTGGTGCAGTTCCAGGACTCTGGCCATTAGTAAACTTTAATGGAATAGACTGGATTGATGGGGGAATGGTTTCGAGTACAAATGCACATTTGGCAGCTTCTTATGATAAAGTTGTAATTTTATCGCCTATGCCCCAAAAATATGGTCTAGTTCCAAGCGTTGAAGAAGATGTTGCTGAAATGCAAAAAAGCTCATCTGTTTCCCTTATTGTACCTAATAAAGATAGTATTTTAGCAATAGGAAAAAATCCTTACGACCCAACTCATACTACAGCATCTGCAAAGGCTGGATTTAATCAAGGAATAAAAGAAGCAGAAGCTATTTATGAAGTATGGTCATAATTAAAATTAAGATTGTATAATATATATTTCATTATACATGTTGCAAAAATAATTCTTCATCATAATTCTAAAAATATTGCACAAATTTTAGCCCTAATTGTGAAATGTGAATTGTGAATTGCAATATATATAAATAAAACTGCCTCAAAATACAGCTTTGAGGCAGTTTTATTATATGTTAATAACTTTTTTATACTTTAAAGTTATAATTTTCACTTTAATACTTTTAATTTATTAACTAAGTTGTTGTTCTAATTGTTCTAGATCACTTATGACCATATTTATAACTTCTATTTTAGACTTAGCATAATCATTCTTAGGAAGCCATTTCAACCCACATTCTAATGATTCCTTTGTACTCTTATATTCTTGTAATAATTGTGTTATATTTTCTATCATACCCTTAACATCCCTCTCTTTATTCAATCTCTAAATTATAATTTTCTTATTTTGTAAAATAAATTACTTTATTTATATTATTACCACCTCCATATTAAAATATAATAAATTTTTAACTTTATATTTATATACGTTTATTATAGCATATATTACATTTAAATCTTATATTTTTCTAAAAATTTTACCATTATCAAAATAATCTACCAAAAAACATCCTATAATTGTAATATATATATAACCGATTTAAGAATTCTATTTATTAGATTGACATATTTACAAAGTTGCTAAAACTTTAGGTGCATATCTTCACTAGAAATCATAAATATATTTGTGTAGAAAACATTTGAAAATGAGCTGTTAAAGGTTCTTAGCTGTAGGTTGTTCCGCTTTGGCTTGTCAAACTGAAAGTTGGAGCATGCTAAAATGGATACAACCTGCTGCTTAGAACCTTCAACGATATTTTCATAGCTTTTCGGAATCAAAATATTTATGATTTCGGTAAGTTATCACTTAAATTTAATTTTAAATCTTACCATTTAATTTAAAATTAATGTTTTCAAAATAATACATATCATTTTCAACTTTTAGTAATTCCCAAAATAATTTATGCTTCTTTGCTTCATTGTTAAATTCCTCTTTAATGCTTTTATTACTTTTCTTAATGTTATTTATGATTGTATTAATATTGTTTCTTCTCCAATTATTATAATCAAACTCCATCTCTGAAAGCACTTTAGTAGTCGATGAAAATTCTATACTTGGCCCATTTAAATCTCTTTCAAGATTTCTTATAGTATATGAGTTTTGCCCTGGATCTAAAATTATGAAATATCCATAATCAAAAGTGCTTCTAATAAGTCTACCATATATTTGCTTAGCTTTAATACATACCTGCGGATAATTCACATCCTGATACCCCTTCTTCTGGTATGTAGTAATTGCTCTTAAAATAGGATATTCTGGACTATAGTTAGGAATTTTATCTAACATAACACAGCTTAATGCGTCTCCAGGTACATCTATCCCCTCAAAAAAGCCCTTGCTTCCAAGTATTATAACTTGCCTATTTTTATCATTTAAAGCTCTTACTGATTTTTTACTCATGTGTACTTCTATTTTTGTTCCTCTAGTAAGCAGCTCAAGCTCTTCACTCACAGCAGTTCTCCTTGCATTATTATTGAATAAAACAAGAATATGACCATTTATTTTTAATGCAGTATTATAAATAAATTTGGAAACATTTTTTATATATGATGGTTCATCATACCTCCCAACATCTTTTAAAGCAAAGATTTTAGTTCTTTTCTTTAAATCAAAAGTTGGTGGAATTATAAACTCCTTTGCTTTTTCCTGTCCTAAATGCTTTTTTATTTTATTAAAAGAATTTTCTATTCTCAATGTTGCCGATAAGAACGTCGTACTTTTAACGTCTTTTAACATATGTTCATTAACCATTTCTCCTACATTTAAAGGAACATTTTTAAGTATGAATGATTTATATTCTGAGTCTACTTCTAATATTTTTGCATAGAACACTGAGCTTTCTAAAAACTTATCTAAAACATCAAATGCACTTTTAAGCTTTGCTATATAATCGGATAAATTCTTGTGGTCAATATCCCCATCTATTTCGTCATCTAAAGTTATATTATAAATATAGTCATTTAACATCTTATATAGTGGATATATACTTTCTTTCAAAACTGATATCTCAGACCCTATGGCATTTGTTATTCCTTGTAAATCTTCTCTTGGGATGAAAAATTCAGTAGTAAAATTATATTCTCCGCTGATAAGTCTCAGGCTTCTAAAATCATTTAATAATATATTTATATTTACTATAATATCATTTGCTAAATACACAATTTTATCTTTTTCTATGGTTTCCCTATAACCAAAGCTGGCATTTAAAGTTAAAAGCATAGCTATAATACTCGGGTGACCTTTTTCTATAAGATCTAGCAATTGTATAAATTCAGCTGACGAAAATTCCTCAGCAAAAAAATCATAACACTTCTCCATTAAGTTATGACCCTCATCAATAATTATGTGGTTAATTTTTTTCTTTTCAGTATATGGCCAGCATGCTAAAAGAGAATGATTAATAACTGTGATGTTTTCCTCAGGCAGCTCATTATACCTTTTCCTCAAAAAACAAGCCCTTGTACATTTATCAAGCTTACATTGTTCACTATCACAATTAACTTCCCTTATGTACTTATCCAATTCTAAATGTTTTTGGACTAGATAATTTATATTTTCTATATCTCCATAATTACCGCTTTCACAAAGTCTTCTTAGAAAAAGCAATGCTAGATTTCCTTTTTCATCCATCTGAAATTCTTCACATCTATTTATTCTTTCTATGCAAAGATAATTTCCTTTCCCTTTCATAGCACCATAATTTAATTTATCATCTAATCTTAATTTTTTAAGTATAGTCGGAATATCTCTCTCAATAAGCTGATTTTGTAATTCCTTTGTGTTTGTAGATATAATAAAGCTAGCATCATCTTTTCTATTTTTCTGCTTATTTAAATATGTTTCAATAGCAGCTATTATTACATACGCAAAAGTTTTACCACTTCCAGTTGGTGCCTCTATAAATATTCTCTCACCTTTTTCAAAGTTTTCTCTTATCTTTTTTGCAAATTCCTTTTGATCTTTTCTATACTGGTATCCAAAATCCCCACCATTGTTCCATATCTCTTCATTTTCAAGTAAATCTTCATATTTCAAATAATCTATAGGAATTTTCTTTAGCTTAAGTTCCTCTTCTTTGTTCTCTAGGTAATTTACATATGTATAACCTTCATCAATGAAAAAAGGAGGCTTCAATAAATGCTTAGTCCATGGCCATTTTTGTAAATACTGATATTCTTTAATAATTAGATTATGTAGCGATTTATCCTTTTTTCTGCTATTTTCTTCTCTATTCCATTGCCTTAAAAGTAGTGAATTAACTACTTTTAAGGTGTCTATTGAATCTGATAGTCCTCTATGTAATTCATCTTTATTTAAATTAGTAATTTCTTTAATTAAAGAATTTAAATTATATTCTTTTCTCCATGGTTCTAAAATTATTGCAAGTTCCATGGAATCCATTATTGTATTTTTTATTTCAGGAATATAAAAAGATAAAAATTTTCTTTCAAAATTTCCATTATGACATATTAAAGGTAAATCTTCTAAAAATTCCAGTACTTCTTGTTTTATTGAATTCAAACTTCTAGCACTTAGTAAATCTGCCTCCTTTAAATCACTGCAGAGACTGTAAATACTTATTGGCACGCGTCCTCTTGGTCTTATTAATGTATTATAAGTAGTTATAACTCCATTCTTAACTTTAACAGCTCCAATTTCTATAATTTCTGAGCATGTTTCATCAAGTCCAGTTGTTTCTATATCTAAATATATTACATTATCTAAAACACTGATTAAATCTTCTAGCATCTTTTCCCCTACTTACTCTTTTAAATACTGTTTTGCGATATTTAAAATTTTCTTAAAATCATCTTTATACTTTACAACATGCTCAAATAATTCTGCATGTGCTGGTTCTTTATATCTATGTGAAATTCTATTTCTAAGAAGTCTTGATTTTTCTAAGAAGTTAAACAACTCAGCATCAAGTACCTTTTCCTCTTTTAACACTTCCAAACTATCATTTAAAGTCATACCTATTTTATACTTTTTTAATGACTTAAGAGTTACCGATGTAAAGTCTTCTAGTATTGTATTAAAACTTACAAATAATTGTCTCAAACTAGATTTTGCAAGCTTAATCATTATTTTATTATCACTATTGTTTTCTAATATCTCAATGCACTCATCGATATCACTTATACACTCTTGAAAATCTTCAACTATCTTTATAAGTCTTTCTTGATTCATGACAACACATCCCTTCTTCTAAACCAAAAGAAATTCTCATTTTCTCTATATATTATATCAACTTCGTCTTTATACTTTTCTAAAATAATGTTATTATCATTAGAATATATAATTTTCCCTTCATTTAATACATTTATCTTTAAAAATATAGTTAATTCTCTACTTCTTAAATCTATAACATCAATTTCTTTACCCAAAGTTCTTTCTAAAAATAATTCAAGTTCTAATATTTTATCTAAAGGTATATTTTCTATACCTATTACTGCTATATCTATATCTGACTCTTGAGTGAAATCATCGTTGTTAAAACTTCCAAAAGTGAGCATACTCGAAATGCTATATCTTTCTAGAAGATTATTTACTTCTTCACTTTTTAGTTTGCTCATAATTTGTTTTTTTTCATCTGCCAACTTCATCTTGTTCACCCGCCAATTTACAATAATTTATGTAATAAATTATAACACAATTTTATTTAAACATATTTATTATTTTGGACTTTATAAATAATACTATGCAACTTATATTTTTTCAATATAGATAAACAATATATAACTTAAACTTATGCAATGAACCACCGAAAGAAGAAACATTGTTATTTCACAGGACTATGAAAACTTCGCTGAAAGTTCTAACTTACAGGTTGCACCACTAATGCTTGCTCCCAATTTCATTGTGACAAGCATTAGTGTAACAACCTACAATTAAGAACTTTTAACAGCTCATTTTCAATGCCTGCTACATAAAAATGTTTCTGCTTTCTAGTATGTATTTATTGCAAAGTATAAATCAAATTCTCAATAAGTTGTTTATCTATATAGATATCTAGCTTTGAACTTAGGTTTATGTGATGACATATCTAGAATTACATATATTTTTGACATGAAATACACAATAATTTAGCAATAATTGATAACTATCCCAAATACGAGCATAATTTATAGATTACTTATCCATAATTTACCAAGAAATAAAATAAGCTTGAAATAATATCTACATTTTCAAGCTCACTTTTTTTATTTATATAATTTTCTCAATTATTTTTAGATATGTTTTATACTAGAACATATTGTAATTGAGTTTCTACATCATTATTCTCATTTGAGGCAATTAGCTCAATAGAGTTCCACTTACAAATTTATTATTACAATAATATATTGCAAAAATATTTCTTCATGATAATTCTAAAAATATTGCAAGAATTTTAGCCATAATTTTGAATTGTAAAATGTCCATTATGAATTACAACATATATATCTAAATCAATCCCTCAATTTTTTTATTTCTTTTTAAAAATGCATTTGATATTTTTAAAAACTCCTGTAGATTACAATTTCCTGTTCTTTCACCTATTCCACCCAACGTGCAATCCACATATTTAGCACCACTTTTAACTGCCTCTAGGGAAATTGGAATCGCCATTCCAAAATCATTATGAGCATGAATTTCTATTTCTATTCCGGTATTGTTTACTAAAGTTTTAATTGAATCCTTTATAAGTGAAGGCATTGATATTCCTACGGTATCTGCATATCTTGCCCGCTTTACGCCCATACCAATAATTATTTCACACAAATTTATAAGATAGCTAATGTCTGCCCTAGAAGCATCTTCAAAACCTATAGTAACTTCATAACCTTTATCCCTCGCTAAAAATACACATTCCTTAAGATTTTCTTCAACCCACTTTTTATCCTTTCCTAAATTCGAATATATTTGTATATCCGATGTAGGAACGCTAATATGAATAATATCTGGTTTACACTCCATTGAATGAAATATATCATTTTTATTCATTCTATTCCAAGCGGAAATTAATGAATTTTTTCTTATTTCTAATATCCGCTTAATGCATTCTTTTTCTAAATCTCCCATTGCAGGTATGCCTGCCTCTATCTGATAAATCTTCATTTTATCCATATATTTCGCAATTTCAATTTTTTCATCAATTGAAAAAGCTTTTCCTGCACATTGTTCACCATCTCTTAAAGTTGTATCCACAATATATATTTCATTGTCTAATTTTTCATTATAAATCAATATATCACCACCTTATAAAATCTAAACACACAGTTTCTTATATAATCTTTTTATTTCATCATTACTTAATCCACCACGCTTTTGTGTGCTCAATTTCCTTACATCTTCCAACATAATTGTTAAATTATCATGCTCGTATTTTATGTTTAGTTCTTCTAATTTTATTTCTAATGCATTTACACTTGAATGCTTACCTATAATAATATTTCTTTTCCTTCCAATTTCACTAGGGTCATATGGTTCAAAAGTTCTTGAATCTTTAGCTATACCATTTACATGAATTCCTGATTCTACATTGAAAATATCTTTTCCTATAAAAGGTGCATTTCCTCTGATTTTACTTTCAGTAATATCTTCAAATATGCTTAATACCTTGGGAAATAGCTTATAATTACTATGATCTTTTATTTTCTCTAAAAAAGAAGACCCTCCTAATATTTCTTGAAGAGGAGCAAAGCCACCAATTCCTGCAAAAGTCGTTACAACTTTTTTCCCTCCAGCTTTAACCCATTCTAAACTCATAGCTGTAGCTGATTTATAATTATTTTTTATACTTAGCTCTATATTATTTCCAAAGAACTTTATTATCTCTAAAAAAATCTGCTGATAATCATAAAAGATAATGTCATCAAGTCCTACTATTCTTGCATTCATTTTGTTATATATATTTAGCTTATTGTCTAATATCTCATATAATACATTAACACTTTCTATTTCAATTTTATTATTGTTAGATATTATGAATTTTACATCTTGAGGCAATGGTGATAGTTCTTCATAAAGCTCTTGCGTAATTTCTATATAATCGCTTCCTATTATATATAGTAATTTTATCAATTCTCTTACCTGTGCGCTTTTCTCTTTTAACTTATCACCAAATATTTCTCTCAAAACAATTATTGTCCTATCTATAATTTCGATTTTTCTTTCATCCATAATTCCACCCCTTTTTAATTGCAAATTTTTTCTACATGTGAATATAATCTATCTAAAAGGAGCCTACTTAATATATTTATATATATTAAACAGGCTCCCTTGCCAACAAAAAATAGCCTAAAACAAAACTTCTTAGTTTGGTTTTAGACCACATTGTCTTTGTTAATATGCTATTTTATACATATATTATCACATAACCAATGCTTTGTATATATATTTATTTGAAATATTTCATGCTAGTCTTTTTTAATTCTCTTGTGCTATACAAAATTTTGTAATTTTCAATTCCTATATCATCAGCTATCTGCTTAATAATTTTGTTACAGCTTTCCTTATCTTTCTCGTGTATCATTGTGTATAGATTATAATCCCACGAACCAAAAGGTTTCCTTTCATAACAGTGTGTAACTACAGAAATGGATGCCACATATTCTCCAATTTCATCTAATCTTTCATCATCAATCTTCCAAACTACCATTGCATTAGCTTTAAATCCAGCTTTTCTATGATAAAGTATTGCTCCTATTCTTTTTAATATTCCAGTTTCACTATAATTTCTGATTTTATCTATAAGCACATCTTCATCCATACTAAGCTCTTTAGCTATATCCTTATACGGATTAGTTATTATAGGAATATCCTCTTGCAATCTACTTATTATTTTCTTATCAAAATCACTAATCATTTGTATCATCTCCTTGAAGATTTAAAGCCACTTTAATCTTAAATAACTTAACTGAAGGTAAACTCATTATTTCTTCCAAACCAGTATTTCTCTTTATTTCTTCAAGAATATTAATCAAATTCTCTTCTGAACGCGTTATCATGGTAAACCACATATTATACTCATCTTCTCTTATATAATTGTGAGTAACTTCATCATACATATTTATATATTCTGCAACCTTTTCAATTTCATTTTCAGGCACTTTAGCTGCACAAAGAGTACTTGTATATCCAATTTTTCTCGAATTAAAAATTCCACCTATTCTTCTTATTATTCCTTCATTTTTTAACTTATTTATTCTTTTTAATACTTCATTTTCTGTAAGTAATAATTTTTCCCCTAGTATTTTAAAAGGATTCTTATCTATTGGAATTTCATTTTGCATTAAATTAAGCAATTCTTTATCTATTTTATCCATAGCAGTTCCTCCTCACTTAAAGTTTTGGAATGTCAAATAAAATCCTTGCCTTTAATTATTAAAAATGCAAATTTTATCTGATGCCATATAATCTCCGTCATTATAATATGCAGCTCTTGCTCTGCAGCCTCCACAACTTTTTTTATCTTTACAACTGTTACAAGTTCCTTTATATTCTTGAGTTCTTAGATTATTGAGTAATTCACTATTTTTCCATATTTCATCAAATGGGATTTCTCTTATATTACCAGCCACTTCTGTTAAATAAGCACAAGCCTGAACATCTCCTTTTGGATTAATAATACAATAGCTTGTTCCTGCAATACATCCACGTTTAAATCTACTATTTACACCTAAATCTTCTGCAATTCTAACAAATTGTGGAGCACAAGTTGGCTTTATTTCTATGTTTACTTCACTTTGCTTTTTCATTATTGACGTTAATAACTCTTCATACTCTTTTGAATTTAATAATTCATCTTCTATATCTTTTCCTCTTCCTGTAGGTACAAGGAAGAATATATGATGAGCTGCTGCTCCCATAGCTACTGAAAAATCAGTCAAACTAATTATCTCATCTTTATTCCAATCCATGACAGTTGTATGAATTTGAAATCTAATTCCTAAATCTCTACAATTTTTCATTGCATAAATGGTATCTCTAAAAGCTTCATCATTTCCTCTAAATTTATTATGTTTTTTTGAATCAAGACTATCAAGACTTATGCCTATTGCAGAAATACCAGCAGCTTTTAATTTTTCTGCCATTTCCCTTGAAATAAGGGTGCCATTTGTTCCAAGGACAGGTCTTAAGCCAGCTTTGGATGCATAATTTATTAATTCAAAAATATCCTCTCTCATTAATGGTTCTCCACCAGAGAATATCATTATTTTAAAATTAGCTTTTGCAATTTGATCTATAAGTAACTTTGCTTCTTCTGTATTTAATTCACCTTGACTTTCTTTGCCTGAATCTCTATAACAATGACTGCACTTTAAATTGCATTTATTTGTAGTATTCCATGATATTATCATTTGCATTCACTCACCTTTACATAAAATCTCATATACCCTTTTGTATTTCTTATTTCATAATATTAATTTCATCATCTGTAAGATAGCAAGCAGGATCCTCTGCCCAAAAATCATTATGTACAGCTTCAGCTCTAGTTCTGAAATTGCCATTACAAACATTTAACCATTTACAAGAAGAGCATCTACCCTTTAATAATTTTTTTCTATTTCTAAGACCATTTAATATTTCATTTTCAGAATTTCTCCATATAGATCCGAATTTTTCTTCTTTCACATTTCCAAAAGTATGTTGCCAAGTAAATTGATCTGGATGAACATTTCCAAAAAAGTCTACATTAGCAAAAGCCATTCCTGATCTATTTCCACCATTAGTCTTTAAAAGTTTTAATATGTTATCTGATTTATCTTTAAATTTCTCCAATGACTTTAAATATGTATAAACGGCATCTGCATGATTATCAACTGTAAGTATCTCAACACTTGGACCAAATTCTATTGCCTTACTTATGATTAAGTCTAGAGCTTGTCTTGTTTCTTCCTTAGAAATATCTTCATCTACCATTTTACTTCCTCTTCCCGAATATACTAAATGATAGAAACACACTCTAGGTATCTTTTCTTCTTTTATTAGCTTAAATATATCTTCCAATTCTTTATAATTATTTTTATTTATAGTAAACCTAAGACCTACTTTTTGATCAACTTCAATGCAATTTCTTATTCCTCTTAAAGCACTGTCAAAAGCACCATTAACACCTCTAAACGCATCATGATTTGATCCTATACCATCAAGGCTTACACCTACATACCCAAGATTTATTTTCTTTAAAGATTTGCAAACATCTTTATCTAAAAGAGTCCCATTAGTAGATATTGTACTTCTTATTTTTCTTTGACTTGCATAATCTAATAATTCCAAAATGTTTTCCTTCATCAGAGGCTCTCCTCCAGAAAACAATAATGCTGGTACGTTAAAATCTTTTAAATCGTCTATGAACTTTTTTGATTCATCTAACGTAAGCTCGTCATCATATCTTTTATTATCTGAACTTGCATAACAGTGTTTACATTTTAAATTACAAGTTTTTGTACAGTTCCAAGCAACTACAGGTCCTCTTCCTGGACTCACCCCATACTTTTCTATGGCTGCACCTTCTACATACCTTAAGCTATCTCCATAATTATTAGAATTACACAAAAGTTTAGTTATACTTATCATTTTCAAATCTCCTTACATCATTGATTCGTTATGATCTAAGCAATTTTTTAAATTCATAAACAAAAACAAATCTAAATCTTTTTAAATGAACAGAGCTATATTAAAATCAAAACCATAGAGATATTTACTCTCTATGGCTTTAATTAATTATTTTTCATTATACCATGAATTGTTAATGCAGTAAAACAATACTATTCTAAAATATATGACACCTTATACCATCGATACTATCAGAAATCTGCAGCATAAAATACCGCCAATACTTTTGTAATTGGCGGTATCAAATATTTTTATTTTTTCACTGTTTGCTTGACAGAGAGCAGTTCATAGTGCGACAGCCCACTTTTATGGACTAGTATAAAATTATTTTTAAATAACTAATTCTTGTACTACTTTTCCACCCTCGATATGTTCTTCTACAATTCTTTCTACATCTTCAACCTTTACATTTCCATACCAAGTTCCTTCAGGATAAACAACTACTATAGGACCTTTATTGCAAACTCCCAAACACCCTGTATTAGTTACCATAACTTCATTTATTAAATCCCTATCTTCAACTTCTTCCATAAACTTTTGTACAACCTTTACCGAATCTTTAGAATAACACATTCCTTTTTGCATTCCATTAACTCTACAACTTGCACAAACAAAAATATGATGTTTAATATCTATCATTTCACTCATCTCCTATTTTTATTAAATATTTATACTTTGATGTATATTCCATACCAGAAAGAAGAGGTACTCTTTTGTGTAGTGTTGCATTGATAATATGGCTGTAGGATTTCTTAAGCAGAAGTTGTTCCATTTGAGCTTGTGAAGTGAGAGTCCAAAATTTTATTTTGGGTTCTCGAACTTCCTCAGCGAATGAAATGAGTCGAGCTTCCTCAGGAAAGCTGAAGCATGCTCAAATGGGTGCAACTTCTGCTTCTAGAAATCCATAGCCAAATTATCTAGCAACCGAAACAACAGAGCACCTGTTCTTTCGTTGGATATCACATTAAGCTCTTAGCATTTCTTCAACTTCAGTTCCTTTTAATATAGCTTCTGCTGCTTTTTCAACAGCTGTTTCAATGGTTTCACATGTCATAAAAACTTCTATATTCATACTTTTAAATTTTCTTTTTGGTTCATCACCAATTCTAAGACAAAGTACTCCATTGCAGTCTGAAACAACTTTTGAAAGCTTAGCAAACTTATCTTCCTCTTCCTCACAAACTTCTTTACCATTACAATATTTTTCAACATTTCTTTTTTCCAAATATCTTGGCTCTCCATTTTTATATTCATAGATATAAAATTCAGATGCATGTCCGAAATGCATGTCCACGCCTATTCCACTTTTTGATGCAATAGCAAACTTTAGTGGTTTTTCTTCTGTAACTTCCTTTACATTTGATGGCTTATTAAATTTTTGAGATTGATCATCTCCAAGTAAACCAATAGCATCTGCTCTGCATTGCTTACAATGATACATCTGTTCAATATGCTCTCCACATTTTTTTCTTAAATCCATTATTTCCTTATTACTTGTAAGAGGCATATTTTCAAAGACACTTCCTTTTACAGGAATCATTTGCATTATATTTGTTATTCCTGCTCCAAGTTCCTTTGCTTTTTTTGTTACTTCCTCTATATGATGATCATTAATTCCCTTAAGCATTACTATATTGACCTTAACCATAATTCCTCTATCAGCTAAATACTTAATACCTGATAATTGGTTATTTAAGAGAATTTGAGCTGCCTCTTCACCAGTATAAGTAACCCCTAAGTAATCTACGAATTTATATACTTTAGCAGTTATTTTAGGATCAATAGCATTCATTGTTACAGTTACATGACTTACTCCTAAATTAATCAGCTCTTCAGCATAAAATGGAAGCATTAATCCGTTTGTTGATAAACAAAATGTAACTTCTGGATCATGTTCTCTTATAAGCTTCAAAGTTTCCCTAACATTATCAAAGTTAGCAAGAGCATCGCCAGGTCCAGCTATTCCAACAACTTTTAAGTTGTCCATTTTTGATTTTACGAGTTTGTATTTAGCAAAAGCTTCCTCTGGCGATAATACTTCAGTTGTTACCCCAGGTCTGCTCTCATTAACACAATCAAATTTTCTTAAACAATAATTGCAGCTAATGTTACACTTTGGCGCTATAGGAATGTGCATTCTTGCATACTTGTGAGCTGATGAACAGCTAAAACATGGATGAGTTTTTGTTTTTTCTTCTACTTCTTCTCTGCTGATAATTCTTGCTTCCATCTTTTTCTCCCCCTCAATTGCTATATCTTTATTACTTATTTCAACTTCTTCCTTATAATATTCATTGTATAAATTCTCTCTAAAGGTCATTTCAGTCTTAGCAAGCATAACATTAGTAATTTGATCCCCTAAATTTAAAGATCCTTCATAGCCTATAGATAATATTCTTTGTCCACCGATCCTATCGTGAATAGGAAATGACATTCGAATTAATGGAATCTTATGTTTTTCCTCTATTCTTCTTCCATCCGAGCTTCCAATCATTACATTTACCTTTAAATCTAAGGCGAATTTTTCTATTTCCTTAAAGTCTGCCTCATCTATGATTTTGCATTCACCTGCAAATAACTGATTTGAAAGTTCGTCAACTTCTTCCCTTAAGCTTGGTTCAAGTTTTTTACATACATCTCCACTTGCAATAAGTACTGGTACAGCTCCGTTTTCCACAGCTAATCTTGCAGTAGAGTATACAAAATCAGGTTCTCCCAATATAGCAATTCTAGCTTCTGCATTATATTTATGAGAATCAATCATAGCATCTAAATATCTTCCTCTTTGTTTTTTATATTTTTCTGGAATTGGGTTTCCTGATATCTTAGCTAACACTTTTAAAAAATTATCAGTATCTCTAAGACCTCTTGGAACATTAATTCTAAAATTCTTAACTCCAAAATTCTCCTCTAAATAACTTCCTACAGAATATTCTTCTTTAATAAATGTGGTTAATTCAATGGTAGCCTTTGCACCACCCATAAATTTAATTTCTTCTATACTCGTACCATTGCTTGGAAGCCTATTATATTTTTTGCTATGAACTCCATCTAAATTCTCAGATAAGTCAGGTAACAATATATAATCAATTTTAAAATCCTCCAATATCTCTTTTATCTCCCTCATATCCGCACTACTCATTGGCCCGGCAATAACATTTACCTTTTCATTTTTATCTGGATACATTTCTACATTTTCTACAACTGCCCTTAATGCTGTAAAATATCCGCCATATTGAGTTCCACCATATCCAGGAGATTGTATTGGTATTAATTTAACTTTACTATCTGGATGTTTTTCATAAAATATCTTTGAAAGCCTTACTACATCCTCTCCTATGGTTTCTGCAAGGCAAGTTGTTGCAATACCTATAACTTCTGGGTTATATAATTTAATTAAATTTTCTAATCCTTTAATTAAATTATTTTCACCACCATAAACAGTTCCTTCTTCAGTTAGTGAAGATGAAGCAATATCTACAGGCTCATTATAGTGTGTTGCCATATGTCTTCTAATATATGTACTACAACCTTGTGATCCATGTAATATAGTCATACAATTCTTAATTCCATATAAAGCATTGCTAACTCCCATAGGCATACACATTTTGCATGGATTTACGGTTAGATTTACATAACTTTTAGATTCCTTCATTCTCTTCACTCTCCTTTACATACTTCCATACAGGACTATTAATTGAAAGATTAATTTCCTTTGCGAAATTAACAGCTCCCACAAAACCTCCAAGTGGATGCTTTCTTTCATGATTATGGTCACAAAAGGCAACTCCCAATTTATAAGCAAGTGGTCTTTCCTTAACTCCTCCAACTAAAATATCTACATCCTGCTCAATCATAAATTTTTCTAATTCCGAAGGATTTGCATCGTCCAAAACTACTGTCCCATCTTTAACTAAACTATTTATAACTTCATAATCATCTTTCTTTCCAGTTTGTGTTCCAACCATCACTGTATCTATTCCAAGTTCATTAAACTGTTTGATTAAGGAGATTGCTTTAAATCCTCCGCCTACATATATTGCGGCTTTTTTACCTCTAAGATTTTCCTTATATTTTTCTAATATAGGCAATATCTTTTCTTCTTCTTCCTTAACAAAAGCCTTAGCCTTTGCTAACATTTCTTCATCTCCAAATAAGCTTGCTATTCTGAGTAATGAATTTTTTGTATCTTCAAGTCCCACAAAACTTATTTTAACGAAAGGAATGTCCATTTCTGCTTCCATTCTCTTTGCTAAATATGTCATGGAGCCAGCACATTGAACAACATTAAAACTTGCGCTGCTAGCTTTGATTAATTTGTCATAGCTGGAATCTCCAGTAATAGTTGATATCACATCTACTCCAATTTTCTTTAGATACTCTTTAACAATCCATATTTCACCAGCTAAATTGAAATCTCCTAACATATTAATTCCTTTTCTCTTAGGGAGAATATTTCTAGAAAATAAATTCATTAGTGCATTACATGCTAATTTATATCCTTTAGATTTATTTCCAGAAAAACCTGGCGACATAACTGGAATGACAGGTACATTGTATTTTTCCTCAGCCATTTTACATACTGCCTTAACATCGTCACCTATTACTCCAACAATGCAAGTTGCATAAACGAAAATCAACTTAGGATTATGATTTTCCATTATCCCTTCTATGGCAGCAATTAATTTTTTTTCACCACCAAAAATAACATTTTGTTCACTTAAATCTGTTGAAAAACTATTTCTATATAAATTATCACCACTTGAAAGACTTCCTCTTATATCCCAAGTGTAACTAGCACATCCAATAGGTCCATGAACTATGTGGTATGCATCTGTTATTGGATTTAATACAACTCTTGCTCCACAATATACACACGCTCTTTGACTAACTGATCCTGATACACTATCGCCATCACACTTCATAGATTTTTTGTTATGCCCCTCTTTAAAACACACAAAATCTTCTCTTTCTTCAAGAAGTGAATTACTTATTTTCTTTTCCATAATGCCACACCACCTTTTGAATTTATAATTATAGATTGAGAATTGAGAATAAAGGATGAAAGTTAACTTTACTTTAAATAATGCACATAATACATTTTTTACAAATTCCTTATAACTAAATTTATTACTCATTCTACATTCTCAATTTTCAATATTAATAAGCATTAAAAGCCTTATTAATAGATAGAGCAATTGACATGCTTTATCCATGTTCAATTGCTCAATCATTGAAATTATTAACTTTTTTGAATTTAACATATCTTTTAAAATCTTAATTGCAGCATAGCTGCTTTTTTTATATGTGTATATATGTTGCAAAACTAATTCGTCATCATAATTCTAAAAATATTGCAAGAATTTTAGCCTCAATTGTGAATTGCAACATATACATATGATTTGGTTTATACTATTTCACACACTCTTTCCAAATAAATAAATTAAAAAAACAAATTTAAATTTTAGATATACACCGCACCAGAAATGGTGGGTACTTTCTTAAACAAATAAATCAACATTTACACTTAACTTGCAGTGAAAACTTTATCCAAAATACACATCTTTCCACTAAATACTTATTAAACACTCACTTCACACACTATTTTTAGATAAATAATTTTAAAAATAAATTTAAGTTTTGGAGTATACACTACACCATAAATGATAGGTACTCTTTTGTAACCACAAGGGTCATAATATGCAGTGTTGCATTTAGAATACTAATGTAGGATTTCTTCATTAGAAATCATTCCATTTTCACTTATCCAAAGTACACGCCCTTCCACTTAATACTTACTTCACAACTCTTTTAGATAAATAAATCAACATCTAAATTTAAACTTTTGAGTATATACTACCCCAGAAAGGACTGGTACTCTTTTGTAACCACAAGGGTCATAATATGCAGTGTTGCATTTAAAATATTAATGTAGGATTTCTTCATTAGAAATTGCCAAAACTTTAAGTTCATATTTTCACTAGAAATCATAAATATATTTGTGGAGAAAACATTTGAAAATGAGCTGTTAAAGGTTCTTAGCTGTAGGTTGTTCCAATTTAGCTTGTCAAACTGAAAGTTGGAGCATGCTAAATTGGATACAACCTGCTGCTTAGAACCTTCAGCGATATTTTCATAGTTTTTCGGAATCAAAATATTTATGATTTCGGTAATTATACATATTTATCTACATTACTAATTCAAAATCTTCATCTTTTACGTCTCTATCTTGTCTATCCATTAATGCACCAAGCATTAATTCTAATAATCTCATAGCACCTCTATATCCAACATTAGGCATATATGAATGAACATATCTATCTAATACTGGGAATCCAATTCTAACTAGTGGGATATCTTCAGCTCTTGCTATGTATTTACCATGAGTTCCACCCATTAGTAAATCAACAGATTCATTCTTAATTAATTGATGTAATTCAAAAAGATCAGCATCTTGTTTAGCTATGCAGCCTTCAACACCAAATTCATCAAACAATGCTTGCATTTGTTTTTCAAATACATTTGATGGAGTTCCTGTAATTACATACTTAGGAATCATTCCAAGCTCTAATAAGAATTTAGATAAAGCAATTAGCACATCTGGATCTCCATATAAAGCTACTTTCTTTCCATCATAATATGGATGAGAGTCAATCATTATATCAACTAATTGTCCTCTTTCTTCTTCAAGTTCATAAGGAACTTGTTGCTTGCTGAATTTACTTAATTCCATAATTAATTCATCTGTAGACCCAATACCTATTGGCATCTTTAATGTAGAGTATGGAATCTTGAATGATTTTTCAAGAGTAGATGCTCCTGCTTCTGAAGCAAAACTTCCTAGTGCTAATGTTTTTTCGCAGTCACCTAATTCAATAATATCTTGAATCTTTGTACCACCCTTTGGATACATTTCATATTTTCCAGTCATTGGGGCATCTAAAACTCCAGTTGTATCTGGTAGCATTGTAAAATCTACACCCATAAGTTTTAATAATCTCTTTACTTCACGCATATCACCAGGGTTAACGAATCCAGGAATCACGCACATTTTTCCGTTCTTTACTCCAGTTGTTTTAGATAAACCTTTAATAAAGCCAGTAACCATATTAGAGAATCCTGTAATATGTGATCCAACATAACTTGGGGTATTTGCATGTAACACATATTTTCCTTCTGGAATATCTATAGCATCAATAAAACCTTTTAAATCATCACCAATTGTTTCTGATAAACATGTAGTATGAACTGCAATTATTTCTGGATTATACATATCAAAAATATTTTTAACAGCAGTTTTAATATTGCTACCACCACCAAATACGCAAGCACCTTCACTAAATGATGAACTAGTTGCTATAGCTGGTTCTTTGAAATGTCTAGATAAAACTGTTCTATGATATGAGCAACAACCTTGTGAACCATGACTGTGGGGCATACATCCATGAACTCCAAGAGCTGCATACATAGCACCAACAGGTTGACATGTTTTACTAGGATTAATAGTAATCGCTTTTCTTTCCTTAATTTCTTTAGGAGTTAAATCTAACATTATACCTCACCTCCAAATGTTCCTTCTAATATTGATTCAGTTTTCCATGGAGCTACAGTGTATTTCCATGCTGGAGTATATAAACTCATTGTTACATCTCTACCAAAGTTTGCAGCACCCTTAAATCCTGCATAAGGTCCACTATAATCATAAGAGTGCAATTGTCTTGATAATACTCCACCTTTTTGTATTATATATTTATCCTTAATGCCCGAGAAAAACATGTCAAGTTTTAACTTTTTAATAAATTCTTCTGTTTCAAATTCATTTAAGTCATCAACTACAATCGAACCTTTTTTCATGTCACGCATCATACCTGGATAATATTCTAAATTAATGATTTCTTTCTTTAATTCTTCTAATTCTTCATCTGTTTTAACTGGTTTATATTTACCTTCAATTTTTTCTACTTCTAATACTTCGATATTTTTTAAATCCGCATCTTCAATTATAGTTGGTATTACTTCTCTACCTTCATAGTCGTCTCTATGTGCAAATTCAAATCCTGCAACTAATGTTTCTACACCTAAATCATTTAATAGCATTTGATAATGGTGAGATCTTGAACCTCCAACATATAAACCTGCCTTTTTACCAGTTAACTTGCTTTTATAATAATCCATATCATCTTTAATATCTTCAAGCTCTTCAGCTATAACAGCCTCTGTTCTTTCTGTGAACTCTGGATCATTAAAGAATTTCGCAATATCTCTTAAAGTTCTAACAGTACAATCAACCCCGATAAAATCAACTTTTATCCATGCAGTACCATATTGAATTTTCATCATTTCTGCGATATAATTAATGGAACGGTGACATTGGACTAGATTTAAATCTGCAGTATGGGCTTTTCTTATATCGTCAATGCTAGCATCACCTGTCATGACTGATATAACTTCATAGCCTATTTTCTTTAGAATTCTTTCTATTTCCCAAGCGTCACCACCTATGTTATATTCACCAAGGATATTAACTGAATGAGTTTTTGGTGTGTAATCCATAGTTCCGATTACAGATTTTATCAGCTTGTTATTTGCAATATGATGTCCTGCTGATTGAGATACACCTTTATATCCTTCACAAGGGAATGATATAACATCAATTCCATACAATTCTTTAGATTCATTTGCAACTGCTGGTAAGTCATCACCTATAAGTCCAACTGGACATGTCGCACAGATAAATATTGCTTTTGGATTAAATATCTCTACAATTTCTTTTATAGCAGCCTTTAATTTCTTTTCTCCACCAAATACGATATCACTTTCACCTAAATTTGTAGAAAAACAATATTGTATAAAGTTTCCATCGCCTTTCTGTGGTATTGCTTTATTTCTTCTAGTACCCCATGAATAATATCCACATCCTATCGGTCCATGAGTTAAAAGTACTATATCTTTTAATGGTCCAAGAACAACACCTTTACATCCAGCATAACAACATCCTCTATGTGTCATAACTCCTGGTATAGTTCTTCTATTTGCATCTATTTCTTGAGTTTCCTGCTCAAGTTCAAGCATATGTTTCTTTCTGTTTTTATATACTTTGGCACTATACTTGTCCAAAACACTATCAACTTTACTCATTAACTTCACCTCCACACTTTAAATTGCCTCTTCACCTATTTGTCCATCTCTGACTCTGTATACTTCTTCAACTGGTAATACAAATATCTTTCCATCTCCTGGAGTCCCAGTTGAATTTACACTTATCACGGTATCTACTACTGTTTTTACTTCGTCATCTTTTACTACTAAAGTTATAAATCTTTTAGGTATTAATCTTCCTCTTTCTGATAAATTCTCACCATACGATGTTGGCGGTACTTCACCAGTTTCCATGTAAGCTTCAACTAAAGCTATATCAATTGATTTCTTGCCTCTTCCAAGTACTTTTCTGCAAGTAATGGATGGAAAGCCAGCTTCTGCGAGTGCTTCTTTAGTTTTATTAACTTTATTCAAACGAATAATACACATAACTTCTTTCATAAAGCTATTCCTCCTATTTCAATTTTATAATCCTGATTTCCCACTACTTACAGTGTATACTTCCTCAATCGGTGCAACGAATATTTTTCCATCTCCAAATGCACCTTTTTCTCCAGTTCTAGAATTTCTTATTATTACTTTTATGACATCGTCTTTATCTTCATCTTTAACTGCAATCAGAAGCATCTCTTTTGGAAGCTCATCATAATATACCTCTCCAACTTTGATTCCTTTTTGTTTTCCTCTACCGTAAACTGCCATCTTCGTTACTTCTGGGAATCCAGCATCCAATAATTCTGAAAGCACAGTACTAACCCTTTCTGGTCTTATTATTGCTCGAATCATATACATATCTCTCTATCTCCTTTTATTTAATATTTTGTTTTATATATTTTTCAACTTAAATTTCACATTATAAATAATTGAATTCAAAAAATCCTGAATGGAAAAGTGATGCTCCTAAAGTGATGCTCCAAATCTTGTATTTGGATAACAGAACTTTCCACTTGCGGGCATCTTGTATTTGGATAGCAGAACTTTCGCCTTGTGGGAATCTTCTATTTGGTTAGCAAAACTTTCTTTATGAGCTTCAACATTAATCAATAATTGTGAATTGTAAATTAATAATTGTGCTTTTATCTTAGATATCCATTAAACCATATTCCATTAATATTTCTTCTAATCTTTCTTGTTTCATTGGTTTTGGAATAACAAACATTTTATTTTCGTTTATATTCTTAGCCAATGTTCTGTATTCATCTGCTTGATCAGCTTTTGGATCAAATTCTATAACTGTTTGTTTGTGTATCTCAGCTCTTTGAACCATGTTATCTCTTGGTACGAAATGGATAAGTTGACTTCCAAGTTCTTTTGCAAAAGCTTCTAAAAGGTCTAATTCTTTATCAACTTTTCTACTATTACAGATGATTCCACCTAATCTAACTCCACCAGTTTTAGCATATTTTTGAATACCTTTTGAAATATTATTTGCTGCATATAATGCCATCATTTCTCCAGATGCTACGATGTATATTTCTTGTGCCTTACCTTCTCTGATTGGCATTGCAAAACCTCCACATACAACATCTCCAAGTACATCATAAAATACATAATCTAAATCAGGTGTATAAGCTCCTAATTGCTCAAGCATTCCTATTGAAGTGATAATACCTCTTCCTGCACATCCAACTCCTGGTTCTGGTCCGCCTGATTCAACGCATCTTATATTTCCATATCCTGTTTTTAAAATTGCATCTAATTCAATGTCGTCTCCTTCTTCTCTTAAAGTATCTAGAACTGTTTTTTGTGCTAAACCTCCAAGAACTAATCTTGTGGAATCTGCTTTAGGATCACATCCTACGATCATTATATTCTTTCCCATTTCAGCTAAAGCTGAAGTTAAATTTTGTGTGGTTGTAGATTTTCCTATTCCACCCTTTCCATAAATAGCTACTTGTCTCATATTAGTTTCCTCCTCATAATTAAATATATTATATAAGCCCAAATGGGTCATTATAACTTATTTGTATTAATATAACAATAAATTAATTTAAAAAAATAAGCCTAATTTATTTAACTATTAATAGTTATAATAAAATAGACTTCTTTGTCCTTTCATTGTAATAAAAAAATCGCAGGCGACTCTGGAGCCGTAGATTTTTTTTACGCATCTGCCTTTTCGAACGTATGTGAGAAAAATTTGGCAGGCGAATATATTTTCTTTTTTATTCTCTTTACAAACCGTAACCTTCTGAATTAGTCTTTTCTATAACTTGTAAACAGATTTAGCTTGAATATAAATTCCTAGAGAATAAAAAAAATCTAAGTCGTTAACTTCCTCATTGAGTTAAACACTTAGACTCCATTGCCTTAATGACAGGTTAATATTTTTTTAATTTAAGTTATATTATTTCAAAAAAACTTGTATATAATTACTTTTTTATTAATTTCTTTTTTTCATTTGCTTGTTTTATTTATTGAAACTATAATATCACAAAAAACTGATATTGCAAACTATTTTTTTATTTTCTATAACTTTTCTAATGATAACGATATATTTTTATCAATTTATCAAAATCATTCGTGTTTTGTTAAATTTAATGAGAATTATTTATTTCTATCTCCATTAAGGGTAAAGTGTCTTTCTCCAAATGCTTTTATCTCAAATTTATTTTCTTTAATCTCATATTCATATTGTTTATCTATTATGACCTTATCATCAATAAATTCCACCTTTAAAGTTATCGTATCTAGAACTTCACTGTTAGAATACAATCTAATTTTTTTTGGAGAATGAAAAATCGTGTCACCTTCCGATGTTTTAATTGTAATTGTATTAGTAGATGTGATAAGAGATTTTATGCTTCCATCCTCATAAAATTCTAAAGAATTACTATCCCCATGAATTCCCATTGCATTAACGTCATAAGCTTCGATTTTTCCAATGGGCGTTTTTATATTTGTTGCAATTAATGGCTCACAGGATTTTATTTTTCCACTTTTATATAAAGAGACTCCTATTCTGCCTGCAAAATTATATTCTCCAACATTTATTTTAATTCTTTCTTTTGGCCACAATGTGATACTTTTAAGTTCTTGTGTTTCATAAAAATGAAGAGACATAATCTTAGCTTCAAATGATGAAAAATCAAAACTAAATTTATAAGCTTTTGCCAATTTATATTCATCATCTTCAGTCCAATACCCTGACAATCTTCCATCCAAAGGAAACAATCTATTTATTTCACCATCTTCATAGAATGTTATTTTTTCAACTTCAAATACACCTATACTAGTATTTATTACTGTCAAATCATTTAATGAAATACTCTTAATATTGCCATTCTTAAATACCTTTACTGGTGGAAATTCTTTTCTTCTTTCATCTACAAATCCATGCAACGGTACTAAATTATAGTCTAAAACTTTTAATTCACTGTATTCTTCCACCTTATACGCTTCTGGTTCCCCAGTGGAATAATACTCAGCAATAATAGCATCATTTAAAATACCATACTTAGTTATTATTTTCTCCATAAATTCGCCTCCTAGTCTATTATTTCTTTCATGTGCCTCAAACATTTTTCTGTACAGTTACCATATAATCATTTCTTTTTATCTCATTAATGGATAATAAGATTTCACCCTTGTCCATTTTTCCAACCAGCCAAGGTGGTACATGACAGCAGTGTACTTCTATTTTTTTTACATCCTCTTTTTCTAAATAAGGAATTATTGCCTTTTTAGAAGTTATTTCAGGGTTTATCAGCTCTAATTCCTGTAGATCTATCATGAAATATCCATCGCCAAGTTTCTTAGCAATTTCAACTTCTTTATTTTCATTCTCCTCTTGGACTATTTCATTTTTAATAATTTCATCAAAATAATCAAATGGGTTTCCTTCCAATTCCCAAACACTAAAATCCCCCATATAAAATACACTATACGGAATTCCAAAAGCCTTTGTTACTATTATAATTTTACAATCGTCCATTTCATTAATTACATTTTTGTATTCCTGTCTGATTTCATTTATTGATTTTTCACCACCTGCCCTATTAATTAAAATAGTTTTTTTTGTTTTCCACAAATGTTTTTCTTTTGCAAATATTTTTACATATCGTGCTTCTTCAAAAGAACTTATAAGATCTTTTTCGTTTAAAAATACTCCTATTTCATCCATATACCATCGCTCCTTTATTTAGATATATTCAAAAAATAATCAATCATCATCTATTATTTTCTTTCATATACCTTATTTTTTAATAACAAAAAGGCACAGTAAAATTACTGCGCCTTTGCATAAAATTATAATATTAATCTTATACTATATCATTATTTATGTTTTATCAAGTATTTTACCTATATCTTTTAAATCATATCCGCCTAAACTTTCAATTTCCCGCTTAAACTCTTCACTTTGAATGGTTCTAATTATAAGTTGATATATAGGATATTTTAAATCAGATTCCTTGATAACTAAGTCATATCTTTCTTCCTGAATTTTAATAAAATCAATCCCATCAACCTGATTAGCTGCTTTTTCATTTCCTATCCCAACATTACCTTCCCCTCTTGCAATACTTCTTGCTACTGCAGAGTGGGATTGTTTTTCAATATTATATCCTTTAATTTGTTCTCTATTTATATTATTAACTCTTAATTTCTCATCAAGCAAAATTCTTATTCCAGAACCCTTTTCCCTATTTATCATGGATATATCTTCTTTAATCAAGTCTTTCCAATTAGTTATTTTATTGGGATTTCCTTTTGGAACATAAAAACCAACATTTCTGTAAGCCAGGTTTATAATTAAACAAGATATACCTGGAACTAGTTTTCTTACAAAAGCAGTATTATATTCATTAGTATCTCCATCCCATAAATGTACTGACGATATAGAAATTTTATCATTATATAAGTCATATAGACCTGAATAGCTTCCTGTATTAGACCTAAGTACCCTTATATCATTTGCCTTTTCCATAATTTTTTCTGCTAAAACATCTAAAATCACATCTTGCCCTGATATTATAATATCATTTGAATTTTCCACTTTTTTAATATTATTCAGGTTTTCTTCTATTACTGGCTCATCTATTAATATCTTAATCTGATTATTGCTACCTTTTGTTACCTTTTGACTATTGATGTAATTCTCAACATCCTTTTTATCAATTCTAAGCTTTTTCCCTACTTTGTATCCAGGTAATTCACCTCTTTTGACCATTTCATACACTGTATTTTTAGTTATCTTTAATAGTTCAGCGACATCTACTGCCGTTAGGGATTCTTCATTATTCATAGAACTTCCCTCCTCCGTATAATAATTTATTCTAACATTTAGAGGTGAGAATTTCTAGCATTTAGAAACATTTATTTAACTTTGGAAGTAATTTGTTTATATCATTATTGCTTATAAAATCCCATCCCAACCAATTTAACTTATAATTGTTTTCTTTTAAATACTCTAAATAATCCATTGGATGAGGCAGTGCTGCATCTTTGCATACATTTTGTACTTGTTCACTAGTAAAATAATTTACCACATTTTCCAACATGTTTGAAATATCATTTTGGACTAATAATGTCACTGGACTAACTATTGCACCTTCTTCAGGCCAAACAATCTTAACATTCTTATTATTTTTAAGGAGCCTTGCATAAAAATAAGGAATAACACTAATTGTAGGTGAATTCTCAATTCCTTTCCCTGCATTCTTTACCATTTCAGCTGGATGTCCGCCAAATCCAACAAGTTCTTTTAATTTCATAATTCCATCCATACCATAATCTTTATATATCGCTAGCAATGTTGTTTCACAATACTTTCCTCGCTTTCCTCTTATGGCAACTTCTTTTTTAAATGAACTATTCAAAAGTTCTCCCCACGAGGTTGGTATATTTCTATTATTCAATTTAGTTAAATCTACTGCCATAACTAAATGATTTAATGCCATTATATAATAATTACCTTTTGGATCACTAAAATCATTTTCAATTAATTTTCTATCTTCTATGCTTTTGACTTCCTTAAAGTATTTCTCTTCTATTGCCTTAACTCTAAAATCTTTTCTATAAAAGCTATTAACTCCGGCACTTATAATAATCTTTGGCAATTCCTCTTTTTTAGGAATATATGAAGACTCATCCATCCACATGACCTCATAATTAGCATTACCTTCAACAAGATATTTAAAATCACATTCACTTTCTAAATTATTTATCATTTCATCAAAACCAATTTCTATTGGCACTTTTATAGGGCACGGTAACAATCCAAGAACATCATATTCTGATTTATCAACAATATTTTTTATCTTTCCCATATTTTTAAACCTCCATCTTATATTTTTTTCACTTATTTTTAATAGGAAGATGTTCCATTTTTGCTTGTCACGAACTTAACTCGGGAGCATGCAGAAATGGTGCAACTTCTGATGTTAGAAATTCACAGCTGTATTCTATAGCAACCGAAACAACAGAGTTCACCTAATTTCGGTTGGCTATTGCGTAAGTCTAAAGTCGCATTTGAATATCTATAGAAAATATTCTTTCATGTCCCAATCTATTACTTTTCCACTTCTTAAGGCATTTCTGAGTTCTAACATTTTATTATCAATTTGTTTCATAATCTTAAGATTATCTCTTTCCCTTGGAACTGTTGTGATTACTTTATTTATCGCACCATTTTTTATCACAATTCTCTTATCCCCAAGCAATGCTAATATAGGGTCATGAGTAGATACAAAAACTATTTTTCCTTCTTTAACTAAAAGTTCTAATGCCCTGCTCCTATCTACCCCTGCATTTTCAATTTCATCAATGAGTACTATTGGAGAAATGCTTAATAATGCTGTATCTGCAATCATTAATGCTCTTGATTGCCCCCCGCTCAATGAAGTTATCGGTGTATCCCCAGCGAATTCTTCTCCTGCTAGTTCATTTGCATATTTTACTATTTTGTCTGTAATACTTTTTATTTCTATAACATTCCTGCTTTTAGCATGCATTCTTATAAATTCTTCTACAGATACATCCATTACAAAATTCATATTCTGCGAAAGCTCTGCAACCAGTCTGCTGCAATTTAAATTTTCTCCATTTATTTTTATAATTCTTCCAGTTGGAGTATCACCACTCGCAATACACTCTATATCTTCGAGTAGTCTACTTTTACCAGATCCTGTAGGTCCAACTATGCAAATTACTTCTCCTACTTTAATTGTAAGTTCAATATCTTCTTTATTTCCACCTTTATCATGTCCTCCTACAATTGTTAATGAGTTAACTATTGTGCAGTCTATTTCAGATATTTCACTATTATTGTCTAAAGAATAACTCCTTTTAAGTTCTCTGTTACCTTTAATTTCTTGGAAATTTATTTTTTTTGTATTTCCAGTTTGGTAATCTTCACCTATTATTGTTTCTCCAAGGCAATAAGAGCATAATGCTGAAGGCATTGTAAATCTAAGTTTTTCTCCTTCAAGACTCTCAATAGATTTTGCTTTTTTTATGCTTAAGCTTAATTCATAAGCCCCCTGACCAGTAAGACCATTAACATACACTATGTGTGCCTTGGGATTAGCCTCTTTTACCATAAAACTAAATACTTCTCTTTCAGCCTGAGAAACTATGTCACCTTTTGTAATTACTATAATATCCGCATATTTTAACATTGGTCCAATCTTTTTAGGAGTGTTTACTCCAGAAAGACTATCTATTACACACACTGCTAAAATACCTTTAATATGAGGTGAGCACCTATTGCATAACCCCGCACTCTCGCTTATCAACAAATCCAAACCATTCTCTGTTCCATATTTAACACAATCACCTATATTACTGATATAAAAGTGATCCGGGCAAAGATTTCCTGATAATCCTACCATAACCTCAATTCCTGCCTTTTTATAAAGTAAATCATCATAAGTTGTAAGACAATCAAATTTTACAACTCTACATTTTCTTTGTTCCGATTTTAAGCACTCAATTACCTTTAATATTACTGAAGTCTTGCCCGATGATGGTGGTCCGGAAAATGTAACAAATTTCAAATTAATCACTCCATTCTTGTTCAACCTTTTAAGATACTATTGTTGGGATATTATAATTTAATCTTTTATAAACAAAAAATCTCAAAGAGTTTTCTACATTTCTGCATTCTCCTCTTTGAGATCATTATTAATCATTCCGAACATTTCATATAGATATCATAAATATACGCACTACCCATATTCCGGTATCATGTAAAGAATTATTTTTGATATATATTTTTTATCTAAATATATATAGTAGGCTGCTAGTAAAAAAGAGAATATCTTAGCTTAAGATATCCTCTTTTGATTATGATTTCATATGTAGTATAAGATGAGAGCGAACTAAGCCATAACCATTACTGATGTTGCCTTAATTACTGCTGTAGCTTCTGATCCTACTGTTAATCCTAGTTCCTTTACTGCATCCATTGAGATAGTTGCTGATATTATAGTATTTTCAGCAATTTCGATTTTTACTGATGCATTTACTGCCCCTTCTTTAATTTCAATAACTTTTCCTGCCAATTGGTTTCTTGCACTTAATTTCATTTTTATTTCCTCCCCAAGTTAAATTCAATCAATGTTGTTATGTTACTATTGATTATGTACATTATAAGTTATTTTGAGCCATTTTACAATATTTTCTCTTTTATGTTAAAATTTATAATTTGACAATACAAATTGAAAATAATTTTACATCAGCATTACATTTATAAAATCATTTATTATTTCAATAAATACAATGAGTCAAAAATATCTTGAAATAATTATAAAAGATTATGAGTAGAATCAATAACCTTATGTAATCACTGTTTCTACCTGACAAATGCAATATAGAGATGTGACATTACACGCTATATTAATTTTACATAATTATATATTTTCTTAAACATAAGCAAAAAAAGATCTCAAAGAAGGTCATACATTTCTGTAATCTCTTCTTTGAGATCTTTATCTAATAAAACATAACGTAACATCACATTACTATTAGCCTAATTATAATCATATCCTAATAATTTTGTCAATATTACTATTCAAGTACTTATTTTTACAATTACATATTGTTTTTCTTATAAATAAATGCTAGTATAATAAGCAACAAGTAAAACGCATTGAAACATATCCAAACACAACAAAACATAACTATAATAGAAATATCTTTATGAATGTGAGGTTTTATTTATGAAAAGGAAAATAGGATTATTTAGTTTAGTAACTGTTTTATTAATGACGTCACTTATTGGTTGCGGAGCTCAAAAGGCATCAACTACTCCACAAAAGGAATCTGCTACTGAAGCTTCAATAGAATTAAATATTTCCGCTGCTGCTAGTTTAAAAGAAGCACTGACCGATATACAAGACGAATATAAAAAGACTGCTCCAAATGTTACTTTAACTGTTAACTATGGTGCTTCTGGATCTCTACAGCAACAAATAGAACAAGGTGCTCCTTGTGATATCTTCATTTCAGCTGGTCAAAGCCAAATGAAAGCATTAGACAGCAAATCTTTATTACTTGAAAATACTAAAAAAGACTTAGTTAAAAATGATTTAGTTTTAGTCGGACCTAACGACACTACTATAACCAGCCTTTCTGATCTAACAAGTGATAAGGTTAAAAAGATAGCTGTTGGGGAACCTAAAAGTGTGCCAGCTGGACAATATGCTGATGAAGTTTTCACTAAGCTTGGTATTAAAGATTCTATTTCATCAAAACTTGTTTTTGCAAAAGATGTAAAAGAAGTACTTGCCTGGTCGACTTCTGGAAATGCTGAAGTTGGATTTGTATATAAAAGTGATGCGTTAAGCAGTAAAGATGCTAAAATTATAGAAACAATAGAAGAGGACAAGCATTCACCGATTACATATCCAATCGGAATAATTAAGGCTAGTAAAAATGCTGATGCCGCAAAAGCATTTGAAGATTTCTTATTTACTGATACTTGTAAAAAGATCTTTGAAAAATATGGTTATGGAATAGCTTAATATAGTGAAAAAAATAACAATTCAAAAATATCACTTGAATTGTTATTTTTCTTATTTTAAACTATTATAATATTATCTCCAGCTTTAATATACCCCTCTTCTAGTACTTTGGTAAATATTCCTTCTCTAGGCATTACACAATCTCCTACCAATTTTCTAATTTCGCAACCCAAATGACATTCCTTTCCTATCTGCGTAACTTCTAGCGTAACATCCCCAATTTTAAGCTTTGTTCCTATAGGAAGTTCATATAAAACTATTCCCTCAGTAGTGATGTTTTCAGCAAACTTTCCTGGAGTAAGTCCTTCCACTCCTGATGATTTCATTTTATCAATACTTTCAGTTCCAAGCAAACTTACCTGTCTATGCCACTCTCCTGCATGAGCATCCCCATCGAGACCATGATTAACTCTAAAGAAACCTTTTCCTATAGGATGTTTTATAACACCTTTTTTCTCACTTATATTCACTGCAATAACCTTACTCATCATAATCCCTTCCTTTCAAATATTCCTGATTTCCCTCCACTTTTTTTAACAAGCATAATATTGTTTATAACCATTTCTCTATCAATAGCCTTACACATATCATAAATAGTTAATGCTGCAGTGGATACTGCAGTAAGGGCCTCCATCTCAATGCCTGTCTTCCCTACAGTCTTAGTAGTTGCAGTTATTTCAATTTTATTGTTTTCAACATCAATTCGAAAACTTATATCACAGCCAGATATCATTATAGGATGGCACATTGGTATTATTTGTGGAGTATTTTTAGCACCCATTATACCTCCTACCTGTGCTACTGATAATACATCTCCTTTTAAAATAGTACCTTCTTTTATTCTTTCAATGGTTTTTCTTTTCATTGAAACTGTTCCAATTGCTACTGCTTCTCGTATAGTATCAAGTTTTTCAGATACATCAACCATTCTTGCTCTTCCTTCTTCATTTATATGAGTTAGTTCCATTTTTCTTATTCTCCTATCTTATACTTCCTAAGTTTTTATATTCTATTGATGCATACTGCTATAACTTTTCCAACAGTATTTATCCTCCTATTTGAACCATGTTTTTTAATTCTATATTTTCCGTGTCGCTGCTATTAAAACCATGGTGACTTGGTTTGTTATATATTGCATTTTCAATAACTCTTTTTAATTGTTCTTTACTTATTCCACTACGTAGAAGAGGCTTTAATGCAACTCCATTATTATAATGAAGACATAATTTCAAATTTCCATCAGCAGTCAAACGAATACGATTACAAGCGTGGCAAAATTCATTTGAAATTGCACTTATAAAGCCAATACTTCCTTTAAAATCTGATAAATTATAATACACAGCTGGTCCATTACCATGTTTAATTTTTGAGTTCTGAAGAGTTCCAAAATTCTGTTCTATCTGCTCAAATATTTGTTCATTACAAACAGGTGAATAACTTTTTCCAAAACCAATAGGCATAAGTTCTATAAAACGCACATCGATTGGATTTTCTTTAGCAATTTTCAATATATCTATTAAGTCATCACCATTTAACTGAGATATTGGGACACAATTTATTTTTGTTTTCAACCCAAGCTCCACTGCTTTTTTCAATCCAAACTTCACTTTATCTAAGCAGTCTCTACGAGTAATTTTATTAAAGTTTGTACTATTTAATGTATCAAGACTGATATTTACACTATCAAGACCAGCTTCAGCTAAACTATCTGCCATGTCACCAAAAAGTACGCCATTTGTGGTCATTGTTATCTCTTCAATGCCATCAATATCTTTGATTCTTCTAACTAAATTTACAATCCCCTTTCGTACTAAGGGTTCTCCTCCTGTAATTTTGATCTTGTGAATACCAAGCTGTGAAACAGTTTTAACTATTAGCATAATCTCCTTAAAAGTAAGTATTTCGTCATGTTCTAAGTTTTCAATTCCACATTCCGGCATACAATATACACATCTAAGATTACATCTATCTGTAACAGAAATTCTAAGGTATTCAATATTTCTACCACTACTATCTACCATTTTATTCACCTCATATCAACCAAGTTTATCACAGATAATTTTTAAATACTTATCCAAGATATTGAGCCATAGGAACACTTTCAGGCTGACCTTGTAATATTTATCTAATATTCATATGGTGATCAAGCCCCACCTTAATCAAGTTTCACTTGATTAAGCTTTGTTAGTCTTATTTCCCAAAACCACAATTAGGGAATGTACAAATATCGCATGAAAGACACAATCCACCATGCCCAAGGTTTGCAATATCCTCTAAAGTTATTTTGTCATCTACCATAACTCTTGGAAGAACCAAATCAAAAATAGTCCTCTTGGCATACATTACGCAGCCTGGAAGTCCAATAACTGGAAGTGTACCATTGTAATATGCTAGTAAAAACATTGCACCTGGAAGCACAGGAGCACCATAGGAAACAATCTTTGCGCCTGTATTTTGAATTGCAGTTGGGGTTGTATCATCAGGGTCTACACTCATTCCGCCTGTACATATTATTAATTCTGCACCTTCTTTAATAAAATCCTTTATAGCTTCTGTAATTAATTTAGGATCATCACTCAGAATCTTCTGCCCTAAAACTTCAACATTATATTCTGCAAGCTTTTCTCTAATAACAGGCCCAAATGTATCTTTAATTCTTCCATAGAAAACCTCATTACCCGTAGTTACAATCCCTGCTTTTTTGTGGATAAATGGAAGAATCTCCATTAATGGTTTATCACCGGACAATTTAACTGCCTCGTCCATTTTCTTTTGTTCAATTACAAGAGGAATAATACGTGTGCCTGCTAATTTATCACCTTTTTTTACAGGAAAATTACTGTGGCGAGTTGCAATCATCATTTCGCCAAGAGAATTTATTTTACGAAGCTTTTCAATATCAATTTTAAACAGACCATCTTCTGCCGCAATTAATTCAATTTTGCCTTCCTTCACCTTAGTTGCACTCATATAGTCACTTTTACATATTTTACAGAGAATTTCCGCTGCTTCATTTTCATGAAGCATTCCCTCCTTTTTTTCCCATACATAAAGATTATCTTTACCTATTGATAATAAAACTGGAATATCTTCCTCAGTAACAATGTGTCCTTTTTTAAACGCAACATCTTTTTTTTCTCCTTTGATAATTTGTGTAATATCATGACAAATTACATTACCTACAGCTTCTGTAGTTTTAATCTTTTTCATTTTTGTTCCTCCATCATTATTTGGTAATTTTGTATAAGTATAATAAATTATAAGTAAAATTTTTTTCAAAATTTTGTTAAATATCAAATGAATCTTAGTTGAACTTATACCCTCAATGGGTACCTCGTCTAGGGTCGTGCCGCTGTTATCTCCCACTTATTGAAGTGGGAGTATTACAGCGGCTAGACATCAGATTAATTGCAACTTCTAAAATAACCTTTCAAATTCATTCTTTGCATATTGGTGTACATTCTGTTCAAATTGCTGATATTTTTTCAAAAATTCAGTACCTTCTTTTGTAAGATAAGTTTTCCCACCATTGCTCCCACCATGCTTTCTTTCAACTACTGCATAATCTAGTTCTTGTTCCAATTGATTTAACATACTCCATGCTTTACTATAAGATAATGCCATATGTTTGCATGCACTTCGTACAGAGTGGGTATCCTGAATCAGAATTAGAAGCAATTTTGTTCTTGAATCAAAAAACAAGGATTCTTTTTCAATGCTGATTTTAACAAAGGGATGAAGTATATGTTTATTATGTTTTATTAAAAGTTGATCTAATCGGTCAATATAATCAGTATCATATAGAATACCTTCATCTTCTACATCTATCCATTGTCTTTTAACTCCAATATTTTCAATGGCTCCTCGTAATCCCATATTCCCATTATATTTTAGAATTTTAGGAATCAATTCAGACGATATCAAAAGGGGATGCCCAGATTTTCCACGATATGCTGGTGAAAGTAATTTTTCATCATATTCTATCATCATTTGAAGCGTCTCTGGTGTAAACATAGGAATATTAACTGGAGTGAATAATACCTGGTCGCATTTATTCTGTAAAAAATCTAGTCCTATCTTTGCAGAATCGAACTTTCGCGAGTTTTCATATTGATCATTTCGCAAAAATACAACTCCATAATCAGCTAAATGATGTTCTATTTCTTCAGCTTTATATCCAGTAATAACTACAATTGGTGAAATTCCAGCTTTTTGAAAAGTTAAAACAATTCTTTTTACTACAGTAATTGAACCAATTTTCAATAATGGATTTAATCCATTTCTTTCTGATGTTTTTCCTGCGGCAACAATTATACCGCCTGTTGTTCTCTTCCCTTTACTCTTCATATCTATACCTCTTGCTCTGCTTAAGTAGTATTATCTTATTCTTCCACAAAACTCAAATAGGCTTGTACATATCATTCAAACTTTAACAAATTAATTAGTGTCTTATATTTTAGTTATTAGATTCCAATTTCATCTTCCAAATTAATTGGTTATATTTTACTTTTCATACAATATTATTCTACACGTTTTTATAAAATAATTAAACCCTAAAAATACATATTATGGATTATTATTATATCAGTTTAAAATATATCCCCATTTATCAACAATTTTAATAATAATAATAAAAAGCATTCAATCCTGTTGAGATTAAATGCTTATATTCTATTTAACTTTACCTTATCTCTAGCCACTAAGATTCAGACGGGAATCAAATCCCGCCTAAATAAAATTTCATTTGATGCCAGAATTTTATATGAGTTAAATTCCATTACTTTCAAGAAAATCACGTAGTAAATTCATACACACAGTTTTTCTGTATTTTGCAGATACTCTACCCCTTATTGGAACAATTTCCTTTTCGTATGCTGCTAGATACTTATCCTTGAGAGCCTTAGCCTCTTCAGCAGTCTTTCCTATAAGCATTGCATCAATATCTGGACGACTTATAACAACATCACTTACTGCGCCAAATGCTGTCCTACAGTTAAAAATCTTATCATCAACTATATTAATGATGCCAACGAAAGAGACCCTTGAAATTGCCAAAGCATTTCTTTCACCAACCTTCTTGTAATAGTAATTATTTAAATTATTCTTATTCATTAGAATCTCAACAAGGAGTTCATCTTTCTCAATAGCAGTATTCTTTCTTCCAAGGTAAAAGTCAGAAATAGGAATTAATCGTTCCCCTCTGTTACTTGCAAGACGCAGTTTAGAGTCAGTGGCAAAAAAGATCAGTGCACTATCAGCCTTTGGAGAACCATTGCATATATTTCCACCAACAGTACCAATATTTCGAATTGCTGGTGCTGCAATCTGTGAAACTGCTTCTTTCAGTACTGCTGGAATAAGTTTATTTTCAATAATATCAGTATAAGTACATGCTGCACCAATACGAATATATTCTTTATCTTCTACAATATTTTTCATTTCTGCTACTTTATCAAGGAATAAATATGTGGCATTTTCATCTGGTTTAATCATCAAATCAGTACCTCCAGCATAAGGTGTAACACTTTCCTTTGCTAGGATGTCCAATGCTTCTTTTAAAGATGTTGGTTTATAACAATCTACCATAATCCTTTCCCCTCCTTTGCTGCAATGCCAATAGCCTTAACTATGGCATTATACCCAGTACATCTACAAAGATTTCCAGAAATACCTTCGCGAATCTCTGCTTCTGTAGGATTTGGATTCTTATTAAGGATACATTCAGATGCAAGGATCATACCTGGAATACAAAAACCACACTGTACAGCACTGACTGATGCATATGCCTTATCAATAACTACAAAACGTTCAGTTTCTCTATAGCCTTCAATAGTGACAACAGTACTGCCTTCAATACTGCCCATAGCCACCATACAAGAATTAACTAACCTGCCATCAAGAATTATAGAACAAGCTCCACATTCACCTTCTTTACAACCGCACTTTACGCCAGTAATACGAAATTCATTTCTAAGTACATCTAGTAAACGCTCATTTGCTTTGGAATTTGATGCGACCTCTTTACCATTAAGAATAAATTTTATCATTATTTATGCACCTCCTGTAAAACGATCATTGTATCTTCTGTTGTGAATGGAACCTTATTTAAGTTTCCACCAATGGCATTTTCCATAGCTTCAACATAAGCTGGGGCCGCACCTACGAGAGGTAACTCACCTGCACCCTTTGCTCCATATGGACCATGTGTATATGGATTATTGATTATTTCAGTAACTAGATTTGGTACATCTACTGCTGTAGGAATAATGTAATCACTAAAACTATTATTTCGAATCACACCTTTATCGTTGTAATCCATCTGTTCCATAGATGCATATCCAATCCCTTGAAGGAATCCGCCCTGCATCTGTCCTTGTATAATATTCATATCAATAGGAACGCCAACATCAAAGCTGCCCCATGCTCCTAGTATCTTTGTAGTGGCAGTAAGTGTATCTACTTCCACTTCAATAGCATTTACTCCCCAAGAATAAGTTGGATATGCATCTCCCTTAAATTCATCAAGACTGAATGGAATCACAAAATCAGGTTCAACGAAATGTTCTTCTATAACTTGAACTTCTCCTGCTTTCCATTCTTTTTTAAGTCTCTCTGCTGCACGCCTTAATAATTCTCCAACTGTCATAAGCGAACGACTTGCAACAGTTGGCCCTGAATCAGGAACAAGATCTGTGTCTGGATTATTGATAAATACTTGTTCATAAGAAATGCCAAGGGTATCCGCAACAATTTTAGAGAAAGTAGTTTTAAGACCTTGACCTATATCTGAATTACTTGCAAGAATATCTACAGTATCATCTGAATTTTTCCTTATTCTTGCAATTGCTTTAATGAAATCACGTTCTCCACTGCCAGTAAAACCGCATCCATGGAAAAATAAAGACATTCCAATACCTTTACGATATCTGCCATTTTGAATCTTATACTGGTCTCGTTTTGCACGGTAATTGCAAAGTTTATCAATCTGTTCAATCATTTCAGGTAGAGGTACATAGAAATGATATTTGCCACTAGTAGACGTAGAATCACCTTGTTTAACAATATATTCTTCCTTAAGCTTAAGGGAATCAACACCCATTTCTTTTGCAATATGATCCATAATCATTTCTACTGCAAAGAACGTCTGTGGTGCACCAAATCCACGGTATGCGCCACAAGGTACAGTATTGGTCTTAACAGCACGTCCCACAACGCGGAGATTATCTACACGGTATACGCCGTTTGCACAAATTAAGCCACGCTGTAAAACAACTGGGGAAAGTGTAGTGTATGCACCACTATTAAATAAAACATCAATATCCATGCCAGTAATCTTGCCATTCTTAATAGCTACCTTATAGGTAGATATAGATGGATGACGTTTTGAAGTAAACTCCATGTCTTCTCTTCTATCAAATATAACCTTAACAGGTCTATTGGCCTTTTTAGCAGCAACTGCAACCTGGCAGGCAAGTATTGAAGGAAATGCTTCTTTTCCTCCAAATCCTCCACCAGTAACATCTTGAATTATTTGTATATCCTTTGATTCATAACCCAATGCTTTTGAAACTGCTCCATAGACATAATATGGACATTGCATAGAACCTCGTACAGTCATTCTTCCATCATGGGGATAAGCAATCATCCCCTGAGTTTCAAGGTAAGCTTGTTCTTGATATCCAGTCTGAAATGTTTCTATGAAAACACGATCAGCTTCTTTTAACGTCTTATCTATATCCCCTTTTGCATAGTTGTAATGGAAAAAAACTGTATCAGACTTACGCATATCCAAAATAGGAACTTCTTCTTCGTATGCTACAATAATCTCATTTAAGATTCTTTCAACTTCTTTAAACTCAGGTCCAACAACCATTAAAATCGGTTCACCAACATACTCTACAGTATCTTCAGCATAAACCGGAGTATCATCCTCAACAATATGGACACGGTTTATGCCTGTTACATCTTTATTATCAACAACAAAATAACCTTCCGGTAATTTAGGAATCGAAATATTGGTGATTCGTGCTTTTGCCTTTGCTGAATGCAGTAGTTTACCATAAAGCATACCATCCATCACACGATCATCCACGAAAAGAGCACTACCCCTTATTTTAGATTCATGATCCTTTTTCTTTACAGATTCACTTATTTTTTCCATGCATAGCGCCTCCCATATATCTACTAATTATTTTTTTGCAAAATTTCAAAGTCTTTAACTTTATGTTATCTTACAAAAATATTTGCAATGTATTTCCTTACTTAAAATCCAATTTTAATATATTAAAATCTCAATTCCTTTCATCCATATAATGTACCAACCTATTGTAATCTTCCTTTGTATCTGCATCTATCGTACACCCAAAATCCTCAACAGGAACTATTACTATTTGGTCTTCAAGCTGATTCCATAATTCTCTAAGACCCCCATCTCCGTGAAAATTAATAATAAAATCTATGCATTTCCAAGAAATCAAAGGTGGATGTTTTCGTTGTCCATTAATAGTAGGAAAAGCCACCATAGCACCTGTTCTGCTTATTGAATCTTTTACCATAAGGAAAGTTTTTGTTTTAATTGCTGGCATATCTCCCGGAAGAAGATAAAAGGCATCACAGTTATCCAATGCTAATACTCCAAGCTTAACAGATGCAAGCATATCCGTTTCAGCATATTTTTCATTGTATATAAATGTTAATTGTGAACAATCATATTTATTACGTAGTAAAGTCTCAACTTCTTCAGCATTAAATCCCAAAACCACAACGATTTGATTCACTCTAGCATTAAGCATACTATCAATACTGTATTCAATTATAGTTTTTTCTTTCAATTTCAGGAGGGGTTTAAATGCCTTCATACGGCTAGATAAACCAGCAGCCACTATAATGCCATTAGTTTTCATCTAAGAATCTTCCTTTCTTAACAGCAAAAGAATAAATACTTGCTTTTATATATTATTTATTCTTTTGTTTTTTATAAAATGTATCTTTTAGTGGCAACTGAGCGCGGAATTTTCCGTCTAATCTGTAATAAGCAAGAGAACAAGCTGGAGCTGTTGGAATCAAGCATAATTCTCCGCAACCTTTGGCACCATAAGTCTCTGGAATTTTATTTTTGCTCTGCACAAGAATAACTTCAAGCTCAGGGGCCTCAGTCGCTCTCATAAGTCCTAGTGTGCCTAGTTTTGTCTTAGGATAACTTCCTTCAATTTTAAATTCTTCTGTCAAAGCATAACCTAATCCCATAACCATACCACCTTCAATCTGCCCTTCAACAGATTGAATATTGACAGGTGTTCCAACATCATATGCTGCAACTACTTTTTCAACTTTTCCTTCTTCATTTAAAATAACAACTTGAGCTCCATAACTATAGCTTACATGACTAATTGGATTTTCTTTTATAGATCCCATTGGGTCTGTCTTCGCAGAATACTCTCCATAAAATTCTCTGCCTTCTAAATCATCAATCCCTAAGCCTTTATCTAATTCTGCTTTCAATTTTTCAGATGCTCGTCTTACAGCTTCTCCAGTTACTACAGTTTGTCTAGAAGCTGTACTAGTTCCTGAGTTAGGTGTACGAATAGTATCTGGTCTTTCGTGTATGATAAGAACCGGATCTAACCCAGTTGTCTCACATAATACAGTAGTGCACATTGTTGCAATCCCTTGCCCCATGCATGCTGCAGAAGTTCGAATATGAACTTTTCCATCTTCAATTGATAAAATACAACGCCCAATGTCTTTATTTCCTACACCAGTTCCGCTATTTTTGAATCCAATAGCAATACCTGCATATGGATTTGATTCATATACATCCTTAACAGCTTCCAAACACTCTGCCATAGCAACACTTTCATCTGCTATCTGACCATTTGGCAGAACCTCCCCAGGACGAATTGCATTACGATAACGAATTTCCCATGGTGAAATTCCAACCATTTCAGCAAGTAAATTAATGTTATTTTCAGTAGCAAAGCAACTTTGTATTACACCAAAGCCTCTAAATGCGCCAGATACAACATTGTTTGTGTAAACTGACATTCCCAAGATATCAATATTCTGATAATTATATGGTCCAGGTGCGTGAGTACATGCTCTTTGTAATACAGGCCCACCAAGAGATGCATACGCACCTGTATCGGCAATAATAACACCTTTCATAGCTGTCAAATAACCATTTTCATCGCAAGCTGTTGTAAACTCCATTTCCATTGGATGACGTTTAGTATGATAATCCAGACTTTCCTGTCTCGAGAATTTTACTTTACATGGTTTTTTCGTATACCATGCCATTAATGCTGCATGATGCTGAACGCTCATATCTTCTTTACCACCAAATCCGCCTCCAACAAGTTGTGCATGACAATGTACCTTTTCTATTGGAATTTTAAGCATATTTGAAATCTCACGTTGCTCATCATAAACAGATTGAGAACCAGAATACAACAATATGCCATCTTCTCCTTCAGGCATGGCGATTGCACATTCTGGCTCCATAAATCCATGTTCCTGAAATGGTGTCTTATATTTTCTTGTTACAACATATTTAGAATTTTTAATTGCTTCATTAGCATTACCCCGTTTTAGAATATCACGGCTCATAATATTTCCATCAGAATGGATTAGAGGTGCATCTGCCTTTAAAGCATCTGTCGGACAAGTAATGGGTTCCAATTCAGTATAGTCAATTCCAACTAATTGACATACTTCATCAAGTTTGTCTTTATGGTAAGTTGCTACTAATGCCAATGCATCTCCTACATATCTAGTTGTATCTCCTTCAGCAATCATTACATCCCAGTCCTGCTTTATATGTCCAATTTTATTGTTTGGAACATCTTTTGCAATTAAGACTTTTGCGCAGTCTGGATGTGCTTCTGCTTTCTTTATATCAATTTTATTTATAATAGCTCTTGGATATTTTGTACGTACTGCTTTTACATATAACATTCCAGGTATTTCAATATCATCTACGAAAATACCTGTCCCATTTATTTTTTCAGCTGCATCAACACGTTTAAATTTCTGTGCCATTTTCAATTCAGTAGGAGCAGTTGGGATTTTAAGATTGTCTCTAAAATATTCTGCCGCCATTAATATAGCTTCTTCAATTTTCTTATAGCCTGTACATCTACAAAGGTTTCCATTAATTGCTTTTTTCACATCTATTCTTGTTGGTTTAAGATTCGTATCTAATAAGGATTTTGCGGAGATTACCATTCCAGGAATACAAAAACCACATTGAACTGCGCCCGCTTCTGCAAAACAATGTTCATAAACTTCCTTTTCTCTAGAGCTTAATCCTTCAACAGTTAAAATCTTTTTTCCTTCAAATTTTGATATCTTTTGGAGGCAAGCCTTGACTTTTTTCCCATCTACTAAAACGGTACATGCTCCACACGCTCCTTCGCTGCAACCATCTTTTACAGAAGTGATTCTCAAATCATCTCTTAAAAAAGACATTAAAGATTTATCAATTTCAGATACTTCATCTTTACCATTTATATTTAATTTAAACATAAATAACCTCCCATCTCATATCCTTTAACAATATTTACTATAAATAGTATAAATCTGTAAATGATTTCTAGCAAATTATTTCTCAAAAGAACTTGCTAAGTATAGCTTCTAACATTTTAATTTATAGATAAACAACTTAAGAATTAGACTTATTAGATGAACATATTTACAAATTTGCTAAAACTTTAAGTTCATATCTTTACTATAAATCAAGTAAATTTTTGTGGAGAAGGCATTTGAAAATAAGCTGCTAAAAAGTACTTAATGGAAGCTTGTCTACATTAGCTTTTCACAATGAAATTGGGAGCAAGCTAATGTTGGTGTAAGCTTCCATTTAAATTTTCATAGTCCTAAGAAACAAAAATGTATTTGATTTTGGTAAGTTATCAAATAACTCTAAGTTGCATGCTAGATATCTGTAAAATTCATTCTGAAACCGAATTTTGCTTTATATTGCTTTCAATATTCCTATTACCATGATTCAAAAATGCATTAAGAATTACGGCAGTTACTGATGCCGAAACTATACCACTACTAAAAATAGACTTGAAAAATGTCGGTGTTTGGTCAAGTAACGTAGGTACAGCAGTAATTCCAAGTCCTATACCAATAGAGCAAGCAACAATCATCATATTTGAATTATTATTAAAATCTACACTTTGAAGCATTTGAAAACCTGCGACTGCAACCATTGCAAACATTATTGTTGTAGCTCCTCCTATAACAGGCTGAGGAATAATAGTAGCTAAGGCTGCAAATTTAGGAATCAATCCTAGTGAAATAAGAATAATACCAGATGCTATAACAACAAAGCGGCTTTTTACTTTACTTAAAGCTAAAAGTCCGAGGTTCTGATTGAATGTTGTATATGGGAATGAATTAAAGATGCCTCCTAAAAATGTTGAAATTGCTTCTGCTCTAAGTCCACGTACAATATCTTTTTCAGTGATAACCTTTTCACAGACTTTGCCAATTCCAAGAAATGTACCTGTTGATTCAATCATTACTGTTAACATAACGAATGTCATCATAATTATTGAACCAATATCAAATTGAGGTAATCCAAAATTAAAAGGATGAACAATACTTATCCATTTTGCATTTGTTACTACTGAAAAATCTACTTTTCCCATAAATGCAGCAACTATTGTTCCTAAAATAATACCATTTAAAACAGAAATTGCTTGAAAAAATCCCCTTAGAAATTTATTAGATATTAAAACAATGATCATTACAAATGATCCTAGTATAAGGTTGTCTACACTTCCAAAATCTTTAGCTCCTGAACCGCCACCAATACTAGTGACCCCTACATTTACTAAAGAAAGACCTATCATTGTAACTACTGTCCCTGTTACAACAGTAGGGAAAAACTTTAATATCTTTCCATACAATGGCGCTACTAATACAACAATAATTGCGGCTACTATTATAGAACCATACGCTGTTTGCATTCCCAAACTTTTACCAATAATAATTAGTGGACCAACTGCAGCAAATGTACAACCTAAAATTGCTGGCAGCTTAATACCAACATACGGACCTATCCCAATCGCCTGTATTAAAGTTGCAATACCGCAAGTAAATAAATCTGCAGCCACCAAAAATGCTAATTGCTCGGGTGTTAGACCTACAGCACCGCCAATTATTAATGGTACTGCAACTGCACCTGCATACATTGCTAGTACATGTTGTAATCCTAAAATAGCAAGCTGACTTACTGGTAGCATTTCATTTACTTTGTCATCTTTTTTAATATTATTTTGTGACATAATCAACCTCCTCAATAAAATTTAGTATTAATTAATGTTAAAAAATTAACTTTCCCTAAATTATTTCAATTAGCACTTCCATAGTTCCACCACATGCCATACCTTCAGATTCAGCCACATCACCGGTCATGTCAACTTGCTCTATATAAAAACCTTTTTCTCGCATAATTTCTCTTGCCTTTTGCAATACACCAGATTCACTGCATCCTCCGCCTATACTTCCGATAGTTCTGCCATCAGGATAAGTCAACATTTTAGCTCCTGCTTTTCTCGGAACTGATCCTTTAGAAGACAGTATAGTTATAAGTGCTTTAGGTTCTGATGATTTTTCAGATATATTTTCTAATATTTCTGCATCAAACTCTGGAATGGCGAAATTTTTACCAAACTTACTCATAGAACCCTTATTTTTAAAGCTTATAAGCTGTGCTACTATAGAAATAGCTATTTCATCTGGAGTGATAGCATATATATCTATACCTATTGGAGCATTAACCAATTCAAGCTTTTCTTTAGAAAAGCCCTCCTCTAATAGCTCGCTTCTCATAGCATTTACTCTGCGCCTTGAGCCTATCATTCCAACATAACTAAGGTCATGATTTAAGACTTTACGCAAAACAACTCCATCATATCTATGCCCTCTTGTTATAATAACTACATAATCGGACTTCTTTAAGTTAATTAAATCAAAGGATTTCTCGAAACTTTCACAAATAACTTTTTCTGCTTCAGGAAATCGCACTGTATTAGCAAAGGAAGGTCTATCATCTATAACAGTAATAGAGAAACCTGCTCTTGATGCAAATTCTGATAAAGGTTTTGCTATATGACCACCACCAAAAACAATTAAACGTGGTTTGGGGATGAATGGTTCAATTAAAATAGTCTCATTTTCTTCTATATTAAAAGATTCAAGTTTCCCACTTTCTAAACAACTACATATTTTTTCGTGAATATAGTCATTAAGTGAAAGAGACTTTTTTTCTATATCTTCCTTTGTTAAGATAACTTTTCTGACAATGGAACCTTGTCTTGCACTATGCAAATCAAGATAAGTTAACATTACGCACTGATTACGGTTGTTAACTTCAATTAATATTTGCTTGTATATGTCTTCAAACATTTTTTCACCTTCCACCGTAAATATTCTCTTAATAATATTCTCACCATTCTCTTATCACTTTTTATAAATCTATCGTAATATTATTCCATTGTTGCAATGACTTCTATTTCAATAACTGCGTCCATTGGTAATTTAGCAATTTGAACGCAACTTCTTGCTGGTGGATTTTCTTTAAAATATGTTCCATAAACTTCATTTACCGCTGCAAAATCATTTAAATCTTTTACAAATACAGTTGTTTTAAATACTTTCTCCATACTTGTACCTGCTTCTTCTAATATGGCTTTACAATTTTCTAAACTTTGTCTAGTCGCTGTTTTTATTTCAGTTTCTAAAACTTTTGTTTCCGGATTTAATGGTAGTTGACCTGAAGTATATACTAATCCTTGAACTACCACTCCTTGAGAGTATGGTCCTATTGCTGCTGGTGCCTTTTGAGTATTAATTATTTTTTTCATTTTTAATTCTCCTAATCTTGTTATATTTTATTTTTTATTACACTTACTTTTAACAAAGATGTTCATTTCCAAAATATTTTTTGATTAAATTCTATCCCATAGCTTTTGACTTACTTTTCTAGCTTCATTTAATATTTCATCTTCATTAACATTAAGAAGCTTACCATTGCTAACTAAAACATTTCCTTTTACTATAGTTGTATCCACAGATTTTCCCATCATTCCAAATAAGATATGTGAATTGTAATTACTTTCATTCATTGGTGTTAATGGATTGTAATCTACTATTATCACATCTCCATTAGCTCCTATTTCAATAATCCCAAATTTTCCTGCAAAATGCCTTTCTGCAATACTCCTATTATTTTCAAATAGCATTAAAGGTACTTCACCCCAAGCTACTGATGGATCTTTTAAATTATGCTTATGAATTATATTTGCAACCTTCATGGATTCAAACATATCTTGAGTATAACCATCTGTTCCAAGTCCCACAGTTACACCTTTCTTTATAAGTTCAAGTGCTGGTGATACACCTACTGCATTGCCCATATTTGATTCTGGATTATGCACTACAGACGTATTTGTATTTAAAAGTAATTCTTGCTCATTTTCATTTGCATGTACACAATGTACTGCAATTGTTTTTTCTCCTAATATATTAAAATCATTTAGTCTCTCTACTATTCTCTTGCCATGCTTTTCCACACATTGCTCTTCATCTGCTAATCCTTCAGCTACATGAATATGATATCCGCAATTTAATTTTTCAGCTTCCTTTACACATTTTTTTAAGGATTCATCAGATAGTGTAAAGCTTGCGTGCATTCCAAACATTGCAGACTTCATATTATCATGCTTTTCATTGCAATAATTTATATAATCCACATTTTCTTTAATTCCCTTTTCTAAAACTTCTTCTCCATCTCTATCAGATACTTCGTAACAAAGCGAAGTTCTTATCCCAAGTTCTTCTGCTACATTTCCAATTGTAAAAAGGCTGTCTTTAACAGCATTTGGACTTGCATGATGATCAAAAAATGTTGTTACTCCAAACTTTAAACTATCCATTAATGTTGTGTAAGCACTATACTTTATATCTTCTAGAGATAAAGTTTTATCTAATCTCCACCATAAATTATTTAATATATCTAAGAAGTTTTTAGATGTTGGACCATCTAAATTCATACCTCTTGCAAAGGCGCTATATATATGTCCGTGAGTATTTATAAGACCTGGCATAATAACTTTTCCTTTTGCATCTATATATTCTGCCTGCTTATATTTATCTAAGATATCACCAGTATTTCCATAATCAATTATCTTACCATCATTTATAACTAATGCACCATTTTCAAAAAATGGATTTTCCTTGTTTTGAGTTATTAGTCTTCCATTACCTACAATTTTCATAAAAACTCCTCCATACCTTTTTATACTAGCTTTCGCCTTTTTTTATTTTGAACTCTACTTTGGTATTTATCTGATGTCTAGACACTGTAACACTCCCACGCACTTTGTGAAAGCGACTATGCCAAATTGCAAATTTGGAATATCTGCTTTTCTATAAGTGGGCGATAACAGCGGTACAACCCTAGACGAGATACCCCTTGAGGATATAAGTTCAACTCAGATTTGGATCAAACCCCATCTGAATCAAGTTTCACTTGATAAAACATTCATTGTGACCCAATTATTAATATTTACCATCCCAAACTATTTCTCTATATTTCTCTGGATCTGTATCTCCTTCTGTACTAAATAAAAGCACTTTAGAATTTTCACCTAACTCTAAATCTTCTTTTAAATCTTTATATTCATCATTAGTCATAATTTCATATAAAGCACCAGCCGTTACTGCTCCTGATTCACCTGAAATTACGCCTGTATCTCCCTTTAATGGATTTCCAAGAATCCTCATTCCTTTAGCTGCTACCCAATCAGGGCATGAAATAAATGCCTTTGAATAATTCTTTAATATGGTAAAACCAATTGTGTTAACTTCTCCACAAGCAAGTCCAGCCATAATAGTTTGCATATCTCCACCAACCGATCTTGCTTCCCCATCATTTGCTATTGCTGATTTATAGTAACAATCGGCAAGATTTGATTCTACTACTACAGTTTTTGGGCAGTCGTCTCCATATTGCGAAGCAAAGAAACCTTGAACAGCTCCTGCGAGTGATCCAACGCCAGCTTGTACGAAAATGTGGGTAGGCTTTAAAACATTAAGTGCTTTTAATTGTTCACTTGCTTCTAAAGCCATTGTTCCATATCCTTGCATTATCCATGCAGGTATTTTTTCATAGCCTTTCCATGCAGTATCTTGAATAATTACGCCATTATGTTCTTCTGCATATTTATTTGCGAGTCTTACAGCGTCATCATAGTTTAGTTCTGTAATACTAGCTTCTGCGCCTTCTGCCTTTATGTTATTCAATCTTTTAATTGAGGAACCCTTTGGCATGAAAACTACTGATTTTTGTTTCAATCTATTAGCTGTCCATGCAACACCTCTTCCATGATTACCATCTGTTGCTGTTACGAAAGTTATATCTCCAAGCTTATCTTTAACTTCCTTACAAATCATTTTTTCATATGGTAAATCGTCTATATCCTCACCTAACTTTTCTGCTAAATATTTCCCCATGGCAAATGAGCCGCCTAACACTTTAAATGCATTTAATCCAAATCTATAAGATTCATCCTTTAAATATATTCCTCCCAATCCAATCTTTTCAGCTAACTCTTTTAAATCTATTAATGGTGTTTCATCATATTCTAAAAAACTTTCATGAAATTTCTTTGCCTTTGATACTTCTTCTTTATTAAGAAATTTTACACTTTCTTCTTTATCAGTTTTAGGCAATGTATTTTCTTTCCATAATATTTTTTCCATTATAATTCCTCCTATTAAATTAATTCTTATCTTACTAAAAATTTAATTACTTTATGCTAAGGTAAATTGGCTTGTTATTTTTTTGAATTTGCCCAAATATCACTTCTTCTGCTAGATCAAAATATTGATCTAGATCAAATTTCCCATCATCAATTAAATATTGCAGTGAAGCACCTAGCATTAAAGACACTGCTAAGTACGGTAACATGTCTAAATTCATCCTATCTTTATCTTCGATTTGATCACCTTTATATAAAACTTCACGAATATTGTCACGCCAAATTTCAAATGTATTTTTAAATTTTAGTTTTATTTCTTCATTTACTGTTCCTTGCACCCAATAATCAATCTGCGTATAATCAAATTCCTTTTTATTGAGAATATCATTCTTTTTTTGATCAAAAAAACCTCTGATATTTTCAACTACACTTTTATTTTCTAAATTAATATAATTCTTTCGATCATTAGAAAATTCTTCTTGTATCTTATCTAAAAGAGAAATCAATATATCATTTTTAGATGAGAAATGATAATGTAAATTTGCTTGACTCATATGTGCTTCATTGGCAATCATATGCATACGAGTACCACTAATTTTCTCTTTTGAAACCACTTTCATTGTAGCCTTTAGTATTTTTTCTTTAACGTCATCAGACATAATTAATCCCATCTTTCTTGTAACATTTTAAATAGCAAATAAATCTATAAATCTAAAACTACTAAAGTCAAATAGGCCTCTTGCAGTTATCTTGAAATATGGTATTACTGGCAATGCCATAAAAGCCAATGTTAAAAATGGATCTATTTCCTTTTTAATTCCATGCTTTCTTGCTAGCAAACTTAAATTACTAATCTTATCAATCACAATTTCCGGACGTTCACCTGTCATAAGTCCACCTATTGGTAACCTTAAAAAATTCAGCAACTTACCATTTGACACAATGACAATACCTCCATCTTTACTAATAATACTATTTACAGCAATCTCCATATCTTTATCATTATCACCTACCACGATGATATTATGTGAGTCATGAGCGATTGTTTGCGCTATTGAAGCTCCTCTTAGTCCTAAACCTTCAATAAATCCTATACAGTGTTTTCCACTATTTTTATGTCTTTCTATTACTGCTATTTTATTAATAACTTCTCCTTCTTCTTCAACCTTTTTTATTAATCCATTTTCAATACTAATTTTTCTTTTCTCTTTTGTAGTTTCTAAAGAACCAGGTTTCACCTTTATGACATTAACTTTCTCACCAATTGCTTCAATATGAAATAAATCGTCTTTTATAAAATCAAGCTGTACAGATTTTTTATTTATAACTGTTGAATATGTTTCTTTGTTAGAATATATTTTCCCATTTTTAATTACATCTTTTATCTCTAATTTCTTTATATCTTCAAATATCACAAGATCAGCCTTAAATCCTGGTGCAATCGCCCCTCTGTCTCTTAAATTATAGCAATTAGCTGTATTGAAAGAAGCTATTGTATATGCTTTTATTGGGTCAAGACCTTCCCTAATTGCAATTCGTATACAGTTATCTATACTTCCATCTTTCATAATATCTTCAATATGTCTATCATCGGTGCAAAATAAAAATCTATGATAATTTTTACTATTCACTGCTGGCAAAAGATCCATGAGATTTCTTGCAGCTGATCCCTCCCTAAGCATCACATACATACCAAGCCTTACTTTCTCCAAAGCCTCATCTACATTTGAGCATTCATGATCTGTACTAATTCCTGAGCATAAATATGCATTAAGCTCTGCAATACTAACTTTAGGACAATGTCCATCAATGTTTTTATGATGTTTACATACCATCATAATTTTTTGCAGCATATTTTCATTGCATGCTATAACTGCATTAACATCCATTACTTCTCCAAGGCCTAGTATTTTGGGATTATCCATAAATCTATTTAAATCATCAGCTTTAAGAACTGCACCATTATCCTCAAACTCCAATGCTGGAACACACGAAGGAAGCATAAAAAAAGTGTCTATATCTCCTTTTGTACTGTTTTGAAGCATAAATTCTATTCCCTCTTCGCCTAAAACATTTGCAATTTCATGAGGATCTGCAATAATACTTGTGACACCTCTTTTAATAACTAAATCAGAGAAAATTTCTGGTGTAACCATAGAGGATTCAATATGCACATGTGCATCTATAAAGCCTGGAGCAACAAACAATCCACTACAATCAATTTCACAAATGCCATCATAATTACCAATACCTATAATCGTATCAGCGTTTATTGCAATATCGTTTATTTCAATTTTTTGAGTAAATACATTTATTATTGAAGCATTTTTTAATACAAGATCTGCATTTTTCTTTGCCATAGCAGTATTAATATTATTTTTGATTTTCTCCATTTATTAATTCCCCCATTATATAATCCAGTTATATTATTATGTAGAAATTTATATTTATCCAATTGATTTTCCTTTTATCCGATATCTGACATCCGTAAACTCTCCCAGTAGTTAATATTTCAAACTTACAGATACTTGTTCTATCTTTAATAGAAAATATCATATTGGCTGAACTAGGTGATATAGCTTGTTTTAGGCACATGAAAACAAATAACAATTCCAAAGTTGCCATGATTATTTTTTGAATGTGACTTATTAAATCTAAACACCTAGTTACCTTATTGGGCATGGACATTTTAACTTATCTCGCAAGTTTTATGATTACTAATGTTTTACTCATAATATACTTCCTAATAATCATTAACTGGTATATAAGTTACTATTCCATGGTTTTATTCAAAGGGAAGTAAAATATATCTAAGAATGAATAATACTGCAAGTATATACACTATTGGATGGATTTCCTTTTGTCTTCCTGTAGCTATTTTTGTTATTGGATAAAAAATCATAGCAGCTGCAATTCCGTTAGCTATACTATAAGAAAAAGCCATTAACGATATAGCAAAAAATGCTGGAACTGCTTCTGTAAAATCGCTGAAATCTATATTTACAATTGCTGACATCATCAAAACACCTACTATTACAAGAGCTGGAGCTGTTGCTTGTCCTGGAACTATACCAACAAGGCCTGAGAAAAATAATGATAAAATAAATAATATTCCCACTACTGTTGAAGTAAGTCCAGTTCTTCCTCCTTCTGAAACACCAGCTGTAGATTCAATATATGTTGAAATTGTACTTGTACCTAAAACTGAACCAGCAGTTGTTGCTACTGCATCACAAATCAATGCTTTTTTCATTCTTAAAACCTTACCATTTTCGTCAACCATTCCAGCTTTTGTAGCTGTACCTACAAGAGTTCCAATAGTATCAAAAAGATCAACTAAACAAATAGTTATAACAACCATTATAACGCTAAGAAATGCGCCTCCTATTGATGTGCCGCCTTTTGAAAAAAGTCCTGCAAAATCAAATGCTGCAAACGTAGGAGCAAGTGATGGTGGTGCACTGAAAACATGTAAATTTTCAAGTGATGTGATTTTGAATGGAATTCCTATTATTGTAGTTGAAATTATTCCAATTAAAATTGAACCCTTAATACCCCTAGCCATTAGAACAGCAGTTATTATGATTCCTATTATAGTAAGCAGTGTTCCTGGATTTGCAAAGTTTCCGAATCCAACTAGTGTTGCTGGGTTTGACACTACTACACCACCAGATTTCAATCCAATAAGAGCTATATAGAGTCCAATACCTCCGGAAATTGCATATTTTAGATTTTGAGGTATTGCATCAACTATCTTTTCTCGTATGGATGTTACTGTAATAAGTATAAATAATACACCTGACATGAATACGCATGATAAAGCCTGATGCCATGTAAAACCTAAGGTTAAACATACAGTATACGTAAAAAATGCATTAAGACCCATACCAGGAGCCTGAGCAAAAGGAAGATTTGCATACAGCCCCATTATTAATGTGCCAATGGCAGCTGCGAGACAAGTAGCTACGAAAACTGATGATACTATTGGATCAGAGCCTACACTAAACTGTGCTGCTGCATCTCCTACTGCATTTGCAGAATTCATACCAGCTATTTTTAATATATTAGGATTAACAAATATAATGTATGCCATTGTAACAAAAGTAGTAATTCCAGCAAGTATTTCTGTCTTTACATTTGAGTTATTTTCCTCCAAGTGAAAATAACTCTCCAAAAATGATGGTTTTTGTTTGGTTACATCTTTTTTCATGAAATGTCCTCCTTAAAATTATAGCTAGTGTTAGGCACAATCAAATAAATAACAAATTCATGTGCCTTATTGTTGTTTCAATTTTCTAAATCCTTGCCATACACTCCTCCTCTTGTAATGGTACATAACCTCTTCGCTTGCTATCTATTTAATTTTTAATACTAAAGGATATAATCATACTTATCTATACACGTTTGAATTAGACTAGCCATTTCTTTTGAAACTGCTGATTGCTGCGAAGCAGTATAACTTATAATATCGCTTTCTTCATTTCTTACTAGACAAATGCCTTTTTCTAAATTTTCAATAAAGAATCCTTTGTTATCACTATTTTCAAAATCTTCTTTACTCCAAAAAACTGTTATTTTATCCTTATATGGATTTCCTTTATGAGGACAAAAAATACCACAATTACCGCACTCATTGCACATACCATCTAAATGTATAATCTGATGATTAGAAACAAAATCACTGTTTACATTAATCATTACGTTTGCTCTATTAGGACAAACATCAACGCATAATTCACAAATGTTCTTGCACCCTAAACATCTATCAGCTTCTTCTTCACAAGACTTTGAATCTCCTAATATACCCTTCCTTCCATATAATATCTTTTCATCAGTACAATAATCTTTTTGCTTAAAATCAGAACTTAATCCTTCTTTTGATAGAATATCTTTTGTAACTATTTTTGCATCCGCTATTGCATTAACAATTGTAGATGGGCCTTTTTTTAAATCACCAATGATATATACATTTGCAATATTTGTTTCTAATTTTTCGTTAACAATAGGAAATTCATTAGAATCCAAATTTATTTCATTTTGTCTTAATAAAGTACTATCAATTTTTTCACCTGTTGCTATAATAACTGTATCTGCATCTAATGTTGTTATTTCTCCAGTACCTACAGAACTTCTTCTTAATGATGCATCTCTATCACCTAAGATCATTTTTTCACAAGTAAGTTTTCCATCATTAATAGAAATTGGCGTAAGGAGTTCTTTAAGTAAAATACCTTCAGAAATAGCAAGTTCTATTTCTTCATTATCCGCTGGCATATATTTTTGGGTTCTTCTATATATAATAGAAACCTCTTCAACACCACTCACTCTTTTAGCTGAGCGTGCTGCATCCATGGCAACATCTCCTCCCCCAATAACACAAACTTTTTTACCTAAAGCAATATTTCCTTCTTGTTTCTTATATTTTTCTAAAAATGAAATAGCATTAATTGCTTTATTATCAGAATCGCTTAGTGAAATTTTTCCAGGTTTCCATGCTCCTATGGCTAACACTACATAATCATATTCCTTTTTTAAATCCTTCAAATTAATATTTTCATCTATACAAAATTGAAATTTTACTCCTTGCTTTTTAACCATTTCCAAATCTTTTTTAATCATTTCAGAAGAAATTCTAAACTCAGGTATAACATGTTCTACAACACCCAATGCACTCTCCTTTTTATCCCTTACAGTAACATCTACACCATTTCTTCTTAAGAAAAGAGCTAATGAAAGACCTGCAGGACCAGCTCCAATAATAACAACTTTTTTCCCAGTTCTAATATCTGTTGGTTCAATAGACTCAATAAATTTATCCTGTGCATTTAAAACTGCAATTTGTTTTAAATCTCTGATTGAAACAGATTCATCATAATCAATTCTAGTACATTTAGTCTGGCATTTATGATTACAAATAGTTGATGTAATAGCCGGTAACGCGTTATCTATGGCAATTATTGAAAAAGCCTCATCATATTTTTTTTGTCCTACTAAAGCTGTATATTGTGGGATTTGCTGATTAATTGGACATCCTATAGAGCAAGGTGCAACTGCACAATCATAGAGCTGAAGGTTAGAATTAAGTTTTCTGCTATTAACAAGTCGTAGTTCTTTTCGATAATGTTTATCATTAATAGTTTGATTGACTATGTCCTCCAGAATTTCTACATTAATTCCAGAAATTTTACCATTAAGCTGCTTCTCAACTTTTTTAGCCATTTGAGTTATTCTTTCGTAACCACCTGGCTTTAAGATAGATGTTGCAAATGTTATTGGACTAATTCCTGTAGATAATATTTTATCAATATTAAAGAAGTCAGCCCCACCTGAATAAGAAATTTGCAAATCACCATTAAATTCTTTAGCTAATTTACTTGCTAAAGATATAGATAGTGGAAATAATGCACGTCCTGACATATACATTTCTTCCCCTGGTAATTCATTATTAATAATTTTAGCTGGCAGTGTATTAGTTAGTTTAACTCCTATTTCTAAATTCAAGTTATTTGCGACCGCTTTCAAACGTTTTAGCATTGCAACTCCATCTGAATACTGCAAATCATTTGTAAAATGATGTCCATTAAGAACTATATAGTCATATCCCATGGCTGTTAAAGTTTCTTTAACAAACTTTTCTCCTAGTAATGTAGGATTCATCTTAATATAAGTATTTAATTTCTTTTCTTCAAGAAAATAGCTAGCAATGCTTTCAATTTCATTAGCAGGACAACCATGAAGTGTTGAGATCGTAATAGATGAACAAATAGTTGGTGAAATTTTTTCCAAATCTTCCTTTGTAAATTCAGAAAACATATCTATATGAGAAAGAAGTGTTTCTTGACATTCTGTCCAAATTTTTGTAGACGATGCGTCTTGCATCCCTTTAATATAAGTATCAATTTTAGAAGATTTTATGCCTTTCAAGTCATATCCCACGCTCATATTGAACATAAAATCTCTTTCCTTTGCAAATTTGAGCTCTTTCATTAAGACATGAAGTAAAAACCAGGCTTTTACATATTCATCAAAGGCTTCTGACACTTTTAATTCTGTAGACCACTCTACGTTGTAACCCTCATCTTGTGCATTGATGCAAGGTTTAGACACTGTAATATCTTCTCCATCAATGACTTGCACTGTTTTTAATTCAATAAAACGACTTCCAGTTAAATATGCACAAACAATATTTTGTGTTAATTGGGAATTTGGACCTGCTGCCGGTCCAATTGGTGATGAAAGTTTCTCATTAAATAAAGTAATTGATTTTCCAGTTTCATTATAATAAAATTTATCTTTATGCACGCCAAAAATAGATTCTTTTTCTTTTAACTCTCTAGTAATCCAAGTTAACATTTTTTCAAAAGGAATGCGTTGCATTTTATCACTCATAAATAATCCCCCTATTTTCTATTTTTTTCTGTTTAAATTATGACTAAGGTACTTTCAAAAAATAATTAATATATTTGCTAACCTATTTTCATGTGCTTAAAATAAATACAAGCTAGTACTTATTGACTAGTTAATCAAATTTTAGCGTAAAAATATTCAATATTGTTTCGGTTCTTCTATCTTTTTACCTGCAACATATCTTTCCTTAATATTTCTGTCATCACCGGTGTAAATAAATTTTTCTAGTCTTTCTTCTACTGACAATGGCTTGAAGATAGATAGACTGCTATCTTCAATAATTAAGGCATCAAATTCATATCCTTCTTCAAAACTTCCCACTTTACCAAAAAATTTTCCTCCGCCCTTTGTTGCCAAATATAATAATTCTGCTGTGGTTAAAGGCTTGTCTGCTTTATTACTTTCTAGCCATTTTAACTTTGACACCTGCGCACAACTAGCAATTACATTAGTCATCGATATACTGTGACCACCTGATATATCTGTTCCAAGTCCTATATTTAAACCTTTTTTCATCAATTTTCGAATAGGCGCAATACCACTTGATAAATTGTTATTTGAATTAGGGCAGTGGGCAATGAAAGCTTCTTTTCTCACCATTAGTTCAATTTCATCTTCTTCTAACCAAATACAATGGGCCATTATAGTAGGAAGATCTCCAAGCAATCCAGCTTCATTATAGACACTTGCATAGTTTCTTAATTTGGGATGTAGTTTTTTCACAAAACTGATTTCGCTCAAATTTTCACTCAAATGAGATTGCACTGGAACATTATATTTTTTTGATAATTCCCCAAGACTTTTTAAGAGCTCAAAGCTGCATGTTGGAACAAACCTTGGTGTAATAATAGGTTTCACTAATTCATATTTTTTCCCATATTCATCTAATAGTTCTTTAGTATTATGAATGGATTCCTCCGTACTTTCTAATAAATATTCTGGTGCATTTCTATTCATATTAACCTTTCCTACATATGCACCTAATCCTGCTTCTGCAAACAAATCCATTAATAACTTTGTTGAATTCTTATGAATGGTAGCAAAAATGCAAGATCTAGTAGTGCCATATTTCCATAAACTTCTTACAAAAGCAGAATACACTTTTTTTGCATAGTCTATATCTGAATATTTTTTTTCTTCTGGGAAGGTATATGAATCTAACCATGGCATAAGTTCCTTATCTAGTCCTAATCCTAAATTAGGAAACTGAGGTGCATGTGAATGAATGTCAATAAATCCTGGTATTATAAGTGCAGGTCCATAATCTAAAATCTTTAGTTTACTGAATTTTTCAGGCAGCTCTTTATAAACACCTTTAACAAATTTACCATCAATAACAATATATCCACTTTCAAATATTTCATATTTACCTAATTCTTTAGTAAAAATAATATTGCCTTTAACAATATACTCATCTTGCATCACAAGACCTCCTAATAAGGCACATTCAAAAATGTAATTTTCTTTCATGTGCCCAAAATATACATTACTAATGCTCAAAGGTTCACTTTTATGCATTAAATATAAATCGTCAAGGAAACGTTTACCATATTGTCAATTTGACGAACTAGTCATTTCTTGTTTTTATTATTATTAACTGACTAGTTGATCAATTTTAATTATATTCCATATATTGGTATTTTTCAATCAATTTATATACGTCAGTAATACATTTTTTCTAAGCTTATTTATTTTACATATGAGTTCCATTATTATATATATCTGATTTACACAGAATTATTACTTATTAAATTAATAATCTACAGAATGAAAGACTAATTGTTCAATTTTTTATTAATCCCTCCAAATATTTTACAGTAATATATTTAATCCTCATTGTTATTTAAATAGCTGTAAAGTGAATATTTTGAAATATCATAGAACTTTGAAATTTTATCTCCCGATCTTTTAATTAAAAGCGCACCTTTACTCTCTAAATATTTAATGGCTTTCATTTTATCTTCTTTAGTCATAACCGCAACAGGTTTGCCAATTAATTGATATGATTCCTCAATTAAATCTTTGAGGAGTTGATTAACATCGGTTGGAATTGTAACATCACCTTCATCACTGCGTTCTACTTCCTTTATTGAAACAAAATCTTCTATAATCTTATTAGATACCATTAGCTGAGTGATATCATAATTAATACAAAGAAGTGCTTTCGCTTTACCATTTTCATCTGGAATACATATAGTAGTAGATTTCAAAATACGTCCATCATTTGTACGGGTACTATAACTATAATGGTCTTTATGCTGAAGATTTGAGTGAATTGTTTCCATTGCAATTCGCGATGCAACATCCCCAACTTTACGTCCTGTAACATGACCATTTTCAATCGCTATAATGCTATGTTCATATCCTGCTTTTAAATCATGAATCGCGACTTCACAGTTTGGACCAAACTCTTCCGCAATCCCTTTAATAAGCCTTTTAAAAAAATCCAAATCATCATATACATTCATGTTTAAATCTCCTTTATCATCTTATATTTACATTACAATATAAATATGTTTTGTTATAATTCAAAGCATACAACCAACTATTGTGGCCATTGTGCTTAATATATTAATTAAATAAACAATATAATATTATTCAATTACTTTTCTCTTAATAAATTTCCCATCACCTTTTTTCCCTAAAAACTTATTATTTTTATAAGCTACTTTACCATTCTGTATTACAATATCAATATCTCCCTTTAATGTCATGCCTTCAAAGCATGTGTAATCTACAGCTCCATGAAGCATACTTCTTGTAAGAGTATACTCAGAATTTGGGTTAATTATAGTAATATCAGCATCCCCACCTGGAATTAAAGAACCCTTTTTAGGATAAAGTCCATAAATCTTTGCAGGATTTGTACATAAAAGTTCTACAAAACGATTAATTGAAATTTTCTTTTTCATAACGCCTTCAGAGAAAATTACCCTTACTCGTTCAGCAACGCCAGGAGCTCCATTAGGGCATTTTGTAAAATCGTTAATACCCTTTTGTTTGTCACCCTTTAGATTGAATGAACAATGATCAGTAGCAATTATATTAATTACACCATCTTGTACACCTTTCCATAGAGCAGCAATATCATTACTTTGACGCAAAGGTGGAGACATTACATATTTTAGTCCATTATTGTCTGGCTCAAGATATTTTTTCTCTGTCATTGTTAGGTACTGAGTGCAAGTTTCAGAAAAAATATTCTTTTGCCCCTGCGCTCTTGCTTTTCTTATCTCATCCAATCCCTTTTCAGTAGATATATGAACAATATAAATTGGAGCATCTCCTGCCAATGCTGCAAGATGTAGCACTCTGCTAATTGCCTCGGCTTCACAATGGTCTGGTCGTGATTTTGCATGATATATTGTTTCTAAACAGCCATTTGAAACATAATTTTCTCTAAGGTAATTTATAACATCATTGTTTTCAGCGTGTACAGCAATAATTACTCCCAATTCTTTTGCTTTTTTTAATACTTTTAAAATTGAGACGTCATCCAGTTTAAAATCATATGTCATATAAATCTTAAAGCTAGAAATTCCTTCTTTAGCCAAAGACTCCATTTCAGATAAAACCTCATCATTTACATGCTGTACTACTCCATGGAATCCATAATCAATTACTGCTTTTCCATTAGCCAATTTATGATATTCGTCAATTTGGTGGCGAAGAGCACAATTTTTAGGACCAAAGGCTACATGATCAACAATACTTGTAGTTCCGCCACAAACAGCTGCAACAGTTCCAGTATAAAAGTCGTCTATTGATCGACTATTTCCAGATTGCAAATCCATATGAGTATGAACATCCACTGCTCCAGGAATTATATACATTCCCAAAGCATCAATAATTTCTGCATTATCATTGGATAAATTTACCCCAATACAAGATATTTTATTATTCTCTATCATAATATCTGAACAATAACTTTCTGATTCAGTCACAATAGTTCCATTCTTAATAATAATCATTCATAAGCACTTCTTTCATTTTAGGCACATGAAAATGAATAACAAGTCCAAAGTTGCCATGGATATTTTTCATCAGGCAAGGAGGCGAATTGCCCTCATAGCGGGCCTATTAGGTCAATTTGCCAACGTAGGATGACGGAAAATAGGCTGGCAAATAGACTTGTTATTTATTTGATTGTGCCTGATATTTTTGTGATTATTCCTTATATGTAGTTGTATTCCTCTCCTCCTAAATCTCTAGTTAAACTTATATCCTCAACGAGTACAATGTCCAACAGCTAGCTGTGGAGCAAAATATTTATGATTTCAGTGAGTTATTGCATAAGTCTAGGTTACGATTTTGATATCTATAGATATCAAATTTGAGAATTATACTTATAGCTTGAAAAATCTGCTATATCAGAAAGGACAGGTACTCTTTTGTGCAGTGTTACATTAGAGAATATGTTGCAGGCATTTCTTCATCATAAGTTGTTCCATTTTTGCTTGTCACGAGCTTGTCTCGGGATCATGCTGAAATGGTGCAACTTATTATGTTAGAAAGCCTCAACTTATTCTCAGTAACCGAAACAACAGAGTACCTGTCCTTTCGGTAAGTTATTGCATAAGTCTAAGTTTTGTTTTGGATACCTATAGCATAATGCATAAGTTTAACTTTACATTTTAAAGTGAGTACCTGTTTTACCTAGAATTCCATCCTGTACTTTGCTTAGAAGCGTAATAATTGCATTCCTTCCTTTTCCTGAAGAAACAAATTCTAAAGCTGCTTGTACTTTTGGAAGCATAGATCCTGGTGCAAATTGGCCTTCTTTAATATACTTTTTAGCTTCTTCCACTGTAAGTGAATCCAGCCATTTAATATTTGGTTTACCAAAGTTTACAGCAACTTTTTCTACTGCTGTTAGAATAATCAAACTATCTGCATCTATCTCTTTAGCTAACAATGCTGCTACAAAATCTTTATCAATTACTGCTGGTACACCTTTTAAATGATTGTTTTCTGTTTGAATAACTGGAATTCCACCACCACCACATGAAATAACTATTTCTCCAGCCGATACTAGCTCTAAAATCGTTTCCTTTTCAATTATATCAATAGGTTTTGGAGAACAAACAACTTGCCTATATCCCCTACCTGAATCTTCTTTCATCACTATTCCAGTCTTCTCTAATTTTTCAGCATCCTCTTTTGAATAAAAACCTCCAATTGGCTTTGTAGGGGTTAAAAATGCGTTATCATTAGGATCCACAAGAGTTTGAGTAATGAGAGTTGTGACGGGGTTATTTAAATTACGTGATAAAAGTTCTTCCCTAATCGCATTTTGCAAATCATATCCAATATACCCTTGACTCATTGCAACGCACATTGTTAATGGTATTTGAGATCTTTTAACAAACTCCATTGCTGAGTTTATCATTCCCACTTGCGGTCCATTTCCATGAGTAATAACCACCTGGTTTCCACCTTCGATTAAATCTACAATACTTTCAGCCGTTAATTTTACTGATTTCATTTGTTCATCTAGTGTATCTCCCAGTGCATTTCCTCCTAACGCTATTACAATCTTACTCACCATATATCCCTCCAATTCTCTTTTTAAATATTTAGGCACTAGAAAGAAAATAAAAATTCAAATTATATGCCATGAAATATTCTTATATGCGGCATAGCTGCTCTTTTTAAATAAAATGTTCTTATATGCAGCATAGCTGCTCTTTTTAAATGTGTATATTTTTTTATTAGTTCCTAACCCTTGAATCTTATATCCTCACTTTGAGCCATTTTTTCTAAAACTTCTGCAGGATTCTTTACCTTTGCTAGAAGAATCATTGCTGCTATAATATATGGCTTATAGCTTGCTTCTTTATAAAGTGGAACTCTGTAACGGTCAAATACAGAATCTTCAACTTCACCTTTTTCACATGACAAATTACTAATATCAGCTGGTAAGCAATGTAAATAAAGTGCCTTTCCATCTTTAGTTGTTTTCATTAATTCCTCTGTACATTCCCAATCTTTATGTTCTGCATTTTGAGCAAGAAGTTTTTTCTCTAATTCTTTAATACCTTCTGAATCGCCTTCTGAATAAAGATCAGTACGTTCTTTCATTGCTGCAAAAGGAGCCCAGCTCTTTGGATATACTATATCTGCATCTTTAAATGCTTCTGCCATATTATTAGTTTTTGTGAATGTTCCACCTGATTCCTTAGCATTATTACGAGCTATATTTTCAACTTCTTCCATTACTTCATAGCCTTCTGGATGTGCTAAGCAAACGTCCATACCGAAACGTGTCATTAATCCTATAACCCCTTGTGGTACAGATAATGGTTTACCGTAAGATGGTGAATAAGCCCAAGACATAGCTATTTTTTTACCCTTTAAATTTTCAATGCCACCAAACTCATGTATGATATGTAGCATATCTGCCATAACTTGAGTTGGATGGTCAATATCACATTGTAGATTTACTAATGTTGGTTTTTGTTCAAGAACTCCATCTTCATATCCTTCCTTTACTGCATCAGCAACTGTATGCATATATTTATTTCCTTTTCCAATATACATATCATCACGAATTCCGATGACATCAGCCATAAATGAAATCATGTTAGCTGTTTCCCTTACAGTTTCACCATGAGCAACTTGACTTTTACCTTCATCTAAGTCTTGTACTTCAAGACCTAAAAGATTACATGCACTAGCATATGAAAAACGAGTACGTGTTGAATTATCACGGAATAATGAAATTCCAAGTCCACTATCAAATAATCTTGTTGATTTGTTATTTCTACGTAATTCTCTTAATGCATCTGCAACTTCATAAACTGCCTTTAACTCATCTGTAGTTTTTTCCCATGTAAGAAAAAAGTCATTTTTATACATTTGATCAATTTCTAAGCTTTTTAATGCATTAACATATTTATCTACAATACTCATAATTTTAATATCCCCCTTAATTTTCGCTAACAATATTTATTTATTTGAAGTATATATAGTTGGAACAGCAGCATAAACTGCAGCACATTTTACTAAATCTTTTTTCCATGTCTTTTCATTAGGAGCATGTGCTTGAGCTTCTGCACCAGGTCCAAATCCTATTACAGGAATTCCATTACGTCCCATAATTGAAACACCGTTTGTAGAGAATGTCCATTTGTCAGTAAGCGGACGAGCTTTTCTCATTGCTTCATTTTCACCAGCACCGACTCTTGTTGTGCCGTAAAGGCCTTTATATGCCTCTTCTAATGCTTTTGTTACAATATGATCTTCTGGAATTACCCAAGTTGGGAAGTAGCATTCAATTGGGTATACTAAACCAGTGTAACTTGGTCTATCGTAGTTATACATACTTACTGTTGCATTGTATTTTTTAACAGCTGGAAGTTGACGAATTTCTTCTAAACAGCTTTCCCAAGTTTCACCTGCTGTCATACGACGGTCTAATGAAATTGAACATGAGTCAGCAACTGCGCAACGGCTTGGGGAAGTATAGAATACTTGAGAAGTTGTAACAGTACCTCTTCCTAAAAAGTTAGCCTCTTTAAATTCTGGGTTGTATTTTTCATCTAACATTTTTACTAAGCCCTTGATTTCTTTATTATCAGCTACATCATTTTCGTTAAGGTCACGAATGTTCATTAATATTTCAGCCATTTTGTAAATTGCGTTGTCTCCTCTTTCTGGAGCTGAACCGTGGCATGAAATTCCTTGAACATCAACACGGATTTCCATACGGCCTCTTTGTCCTCTGTAGATACCACCATCTGTTGGCTCTGTAGAAACTACAAATTCAGGTCTGATTTTGCTTTCTTTGATTATATATTCCCAGCAAAGTCCATCACAATCTTCTTCTTGAACTGAACCAACAACTAATGCTGTGTATTTTTCATTTAAAAGGCCTAAATCTTTCATTATTTTTGCACCATAAACAGATGAAACGATTCCGCCTAATTGATCAGAAGTACCACGTCCACCTATTTCAGTTTCTGTTTCATATCCTTCGTATGGATCAAAGTCCCAGTTATCTCTGTTTCCTACACCAACTGTGTCAATATGAGCATCAAAGCCTATTAAAGTTTCCCCTGTACCCATATATCCTAAAATATTACCCATTGGATCTATTTCTACTTTATCAAATCCAACGCTTTTCATTTCTTGTTCTATTCTTTTTATAACACCTTCTTCTTCTGCACTTTCACCAGGTATTGCAACTAAATCACGAAGAAATTGGGTCATATCCTCCTTATAGTTTTCAGACTTTGATTTAATTTGATCAAAATTCATATTCTCTTCCCCTATCTTAATTAATATTTTATTTGGAATCATATTTATAACGGAAATAAATGCTTGTCTACTTTGTTTGTAATGATATTCAGTAGCCTATAAAATCCACTTCTGAAATATTATTATTAAATTAATCTCCTATATATTCTACAAATCATTTCCTTACCTAAAAAAAATTTTTTATACCAAATTTATTTTTATGGTAATATCATACATCTTTTCAATTAAATTGTAAATATTTTCAAGTTATCTTTTTTAATAATATTTCTATTATTTTTTTACTATAAGAAAACAAAATTAATCATATGTAATACACTATTGTATTTTTATAGAATTAATGCTAATATTATAAAAATCATAATAAAACCGAACTAAACATTATCAAACATGACTATATAAAACATATTTAAATATTTTATTATATATTTATTCTATTTTGCATTGATTTTTAACAGTTGTAATCTACTATAATTAAAATTTTTTAGATTGACTGCTACAGAATTATGTTATATTTTTTGACAATTTTTTAGTTTGTCTAACTTTTAAGGAGGAATTAATATGGATTTTTCACCTTTATGGATTTCTATAAAAACTGCTACATTATCAACAGTAATAACATTCTTTTTAGGAATTATAGTTTCTTATTGGATGTCAAATTTCAAAGGAAAATCTAAAGGAATAATAGATGGGTTATTTACTTTACCTTTAATTCTTCCTCCAACTGTTGTAGGCTTCTTTTTATTGCTTATCTGTGGTAAAAATGGTCCTATAGGAAAGCTACTAGATCTCTTTAATACTTCTTTAATTTTCAGCTGGAGTGCTACGGTTATTGCTGCTATAGTGGTTTCATTTCCTATGATGTATAGAACCACACGTTCTGCTTTTGAGCAAATAGATATTAATATTCTTTCTGCTGCCAGAACTCTTGGCCTTAGTGAATTTAAAATATTTTATAAAATCGCTATTCCATTAGCCATGCCAGGTATTATAGGTGGACTAGTTTTATCTTTTGCAAGAGCTATGGGTGAATTTGGCGCAACACTTATGCTAGCAGGTAATATTCCTGGAAAAACTCAAACTATGCCACTTGCAATATTCTTTGCAGCCGAAGGTGGAGATATGCAAAAAGCAATTCTTTGGGTTATCATAATTGTTACTTTATCATTATTTCTAATTCTAATATTAAACTATTGGTCAGAAGTTCAGTTAAAGCTTATGGGAAGGGGTGCTAGATAATGTCATTATATGTAAATATAGAAAAACATCTTTCCTCATTTAATTTAAATGTGAATTTTGAACATAAAAGCGGTGTTCTAGGTTTCTTAGGTTCATCAGGATCCGGAAAAAGTATGAGTTTAAAATGTATATCTGGATTAGTTACTCCTTCTAGAGGAAAAATAATTGTAAATGATAAGATTTTTTTTGATTCAGAGAATAAAATTAATTTAACTCCACAGAAAAGAAAAATCGGTTATCTATTTCAAAATTATGCTTTGTTTCCTAATATGAATATAATTGATAATATTGAAATAGGCATTTCTAAGATGGAAAAAGATCAAAAGGAATCCTTAATCAAAGAATATATAGAAAGATTACATCTTGGTGGACTCGAAAAACGCTATCCTTGGCAGTTATCTGGCGGGCAGCAGCAAAGAGTAGCTTTAGCTAGGGCACTTATAACGTCCCCTGATATTTTACTTTTGGATGAGCCTTTCTCTGCTTTAGATCAACATTTAAGAAATGATTTAGAAAAAGAATTAATGTCTATAGTAAAAGATTATAGTGGTAATGTTATCTTTGTTACTCATGATATAGCTGAAGCTTATAGAGTTTGCGACAATATAATTGTTTATGAAAATGGAGTTTCTTTAGAAAATCGAGAAAAGAAAGACTTATTTAAACATCCTAAAAGTCTTACAGAAGCTACATTAACAGGATGTAAAAACATATCTAAAGCTAAAAAGACTGGGAAAAATACCATTTATGCTGAAAATTGGGGCCACGAATATGTTATTAATGACGAAATTCCAGACAATATCCAATATATCTGCATAAGAGCTCATGATATTGAAATATGTACAAACAATAATGAAAACATTAATACTTTTCCTTATACCATTGATACTATTATAGAAAACCCCTTTGAATTTACTATATATATGAAAAACAATACTAAAAAAGATGCAAAATTGATTGAATTTAAGGTAGAAAAAAAGAATATGAATTTCTCTCTAAACACTAGTGTATATCTCAACTTTCCAAATGACAATCTATTTTATTTTTAGACTTAAGTCATTTACTACTATATATATAATTAAAAAGTCCCATTTTAAATTTATGTGAATATACAAAAGGTGATGGATAAGCTTAAGTTAACTTTTCCATCACCTTTGTATAAAACTGCAAATCAAGACTACAATAATCTTCTTATATAAATAGAAAGAGGTGAATTTTAATATAATTTCTAAATTCATCTTTTTCTTAATAAATACTATTTAATAACCTTGAATTCATATCCCTGTTGTTTTAAATATTCTATAATTCCTGGTAATGCTTTTGCTGTTTCTTCTTTACCGTAAGTATCATGCATCAAAATTATTGCCTTTTCCCTTCCTGCTGTAGTTTTTATAACTTCCTGCTTTAATTGCTCTGCATTCTTAGGTGCACCTTCCGCATCCTGAGATAATGAATTCCAATCTATTTGATGATAATCTTTTTCATGTAAAGCCTTGTCCATAGTATCCATACCAACTGAATCTTTATTCTTCCAAGTCATATGCCCACCTGGAAATCTAATAGCTCTAGTTGAAAAATCTTCTCCTAAAACCTTTTTTAGAGACTCATTTGTTTTTTCAATGTCAGACATACAATTCGATAAGTTTATCTTTCCATTTGGATATAAATAATTATAATTATGTGAATAAGTATGATTACCTATAGAATTTCCTTCAGATAATTCTCGTTTAACTATATTTTTAGTGTTCTCATCTTTATCTAGTGATTTTCCCACAATAAAGAATGTTGCATGCACATTCTCCGACTTCAAAATATCTAGTATTTGAGGTGTAACTGTTTCCGATGGACCATCATCAAATGTTAAATATACTACTTTCTTACCGTCTGCTCCATCTGGCTTTTGCCCCTTCATTTGCTGATTCAAATACTTTTCAATAAATGAAGAATCTTCTACTTCTGAATTACTCTCAACATTCAGAGAATCTCGGTTATCCTTTTTATCATTTGAATTTGAATCTGAATCTCCACTTTGCTTAGTGTCATCAAGTGCTTGTACTTCTTGTCTATTTTTGGAAAACTTCGCTGCAATGAGAGAGCTACCTCCGACTATTAAAAAAACTATAGTCATAAATAAAATAATTATTCTAGCTTTTTTTATGTTATTATCTTTACTTTTATTATACCTATAATTTTTTCTCATATATTTATTTCCTCCTATAGCTAGATTAATTTACATTTTTATAAGTATATCATATTTGTTTTACTTATTGCACAGAAGTTCGACTTAAATATAAATTATGTAATTTTTTGTAATAATCTATATATTTTCTGTCGTTTTATTGTATACTTTTCCATAAAAATCACTTCACTACAATATACGACATTATTTATGCTAATTTAGCTATTTACAAGCTCTAATATATGTTACTAATAGTATATACTAACTCAGCATGTACAATACTATTATCAATTAGTATTCTAATTCCATATTACTTTAAAATAACCATAAATAATTTATTCAAATCCAAAACCGCTATTAAGAAATTTATAATTTTTCTTTTATTTTTTTAGTCTGCCATCATACTGACACAATGATATACTAAAATAAGTACATAAAGTTAATAAAATCTTTTTTTCATAAATATTTACCCTATAATATAAAAAACAAAGAGCAACATTCATATTACCCCTATGTATGTTGCTCTTTGTTTTTATAGTTTTAAATAATAATGCTAAAGCATTATTACAGTTTATCTTATTTATAATAAATATCATATTTTTATATTTAAAACCGAAGTGATAAGTGTTTTAAGCTTTATATACAATCTAAAGCCAATATACGCTGACGACTTTCTAGCTACTTCTTTATATTGATTGTCAAGCCACTCGTAATCATAAATTTTAAAAAACATATCATCAATTTCTTTATCATTCATTATCTCACCTGCTTATATATGCTCTCAATAAAATTGATAATTTTTCTAACTGTATCTAAGAACAACTATTGCTATACATGTGCTTGTTCATGTTTCATAATATATTATGACTTATAATATATTAAATTTCATAGAAAACATCTAAATTACAATTTGCTATGTGGTCTTATATAAAATATTAATATCTTATACCTCCATACTTTATATAAAAAACAAATTATTATTAATAATTTTCATATTTATTGCTATTTATATAATAATCTCCCTTTGCATGTCCTTCTTTTTCTCCTATATAAATGTCAAGTGCTCTTATACCTCTATTAGCTAGCTTTATAAATAATATGAATGCATATATTGATAAAGCAAATATTACTATTGATAATATTAAATATACTATAATTAGTATGACACTTAATATTGTAGTGCTTGTTGGATGCATAAAAAATTCCTCCCCAATCTATTATTAATTAAAATTGCATTTAAGATTATACCATTAATTACCTATAACCACAATCATCTATAAATATTATTATTAGGTTACTTCTATACTTTTTCTATATCAATTTAAATTTAAAATAAAATTTTATAACGTCAAAAAGAACCCTATTTCTAGAGTTCTTAGTTAAGTTTACTCTCTATATCATTTCTCATTATTACACCTTGGCACAATAATATAAAACTTATTTAAAGCTTTACATTTGGGACATTTCACTTTAATATCATATTTCCCTTCTTTAGCACTTACTAGTTTAGCACTAGCTATTGATGAAGTCTCTCCTTCAAAATTCAATACTCTTTCTGTTTCTGGAGTCGTGTATTCCCATGCAAAACTTATATCACACTTAGAGCATTTCTGTATTGAACTTAATAACATTAATCTTCCTCCTCTTATATAACTAATTGTATATAAAGGCTACGCTATCCATATGCACCTTTCCTTTTTGACCATAAATATCGCCTCCTCTCATATAAGTTAATTATACAAAAGTTGGAATATTCCTTCTGTAAATTTTAATAAATAAATATTAATCTACAAATACAAAAATTCATCCTTAAATAAAACTTGCCACCAATTTGATAAGTGGTGGCAAACGGGTGGAAACTCCCGTAATATTTTTAATTAATTTCTTGTACAAATAACTATTCTCAAGCTCTTGGATGAGTATGCATGTATATATAGTTTATTTTATCATTATTGATTATCTCATAGTACGTATCCATATATGTTAATACCTGATTACCGAGTAACTTCTGAACAGCCCTAACATTTGCTCCATTTTGAAGAAGATGAACAGCAAATGAATGTCTGAAAGTGTTTAAATTAACGTCTTTATCTATACCAGCTTTTCTAGAGTATTCTTTAACAATTCTCCAGATACCCTGTCTTGTGAGCTTATTACCATTTAGATTTACAAAAAGATTAGACACACCGCATTGTGCAATCTTATATCTTATGCTTAAATATTCTGTTAATGCTTTACAAGCGCTTCTTCCTATAGGAATAAGCCTTTCATAATGCTTGTTATCTGTACATTTTACAAAATTTAAATCAAGATTAACATCATCTACATTTAATCCAATAAGTTCTGAAACTTTCATTCCAGTAGCGTACATTAACTCTAACAATGCATTATCACGAATTCCTTTTGAGCAGTCTTTTTCCACTATTCTAATTATCTTATCTACTTCTTCAATGGTCAAAATTTGTGGCAATTTTCTATTATTTTTTGAACTCTTATATTCAATTTTAGGAACTTCCTTAATTAAAGTTTCACTTTTCAAATATGAATAGAAATTCCTTAGACTTATAACTATTCTATTTATAGATCTTTCTGATTTTCCTTGATTAGTGAGATTTTGTATATATGACATAACCGTTGATTTATCACTTTCATATAAGTCTATCTTTTTTCTATTTAAGAATTTTAAATAGAGACTAACATCTGTTACATATGCATATATAGTATTCTCACTTTTACCACTCTCAAACAAATAATTTTTATAATTATTTATACTATTTATCATTATTAACTCCTATACCATTGATTATGATTAGCATTCGACCAAATCGTCATTTTTCTTTCCTTATTTAAAATCATCTTTTGTTTTATAAATAGAATTTATTAGCCACAAATCTTATCAAAGATGGTGATATATAAGTTTCAATTAATATGCCTATTGTAAATAATATTAGGATGACAATTAATTTATTTAATACACCATCTAAAAAAGGATCTTTTATCTTTCCATGTTTGAAAAATCTTCCCTTAAACCTTTCTGTAGACATAGATAAACTAATAACACTTAATGCTATGAAACATGGAATATATATTAAATTCTGAGGAACAATAGATATTAAGGCTAGTCCAATCCCTTTTCCTTGAAAAGTAGTTATCATGAAAGAAAAAGTATACCCTAATGTAAAACCTTTTAATAAGTCCAAAATTAATATTACAGGAGCTCCAAAAAAAGTTAAACCTAATATAAATATAGGTATAATAATTAGTATATTTTTCTTTATAACCTCGAATAATAAATTTCCATAATTGATAGGATGGCTACCTATAGAATTAGTAAAACTAAAAAAATAATTTGTTAAATCCGTTTTATCTGATTCCCCCATATATTTAACAGTGTAAAGCCCAAAAGATATTCCTAAACAAAACATTATCAGTACAATGAAAAAATAGGCTTTCTTATCCCTAAAAGTATCATTTAGTTTAGTAAGTAAAAAATTCATCTCTTATTCCTCCTTTAGTTACTCTACTTTATACTATGTTTTATATTTGAAGTTTATTCCAGCACCTAATTATAAATATGTAAATCCGAAAAAAAAAATCTTATGCATATAGAAAATAACTTCTATATACATAAGATTTAAAATATTTTTATAACGTATTAAATACTAATTATTATCATATCTCCATCCATTATCATCGTTATATATCATAAGTTTTGTCATTCCGCCATCTATATTAATATTTTCTCCATTAATAAAGCTATTTTCTTCATTACACAAAAACATAGCTGCTCTCGCTATATCTTTTGGATTCCCTATTCTGCCTGATGGATGCTGCAATAAATCACTCTCACTATACTTTGGTACATATTCTTCATCATAATAAGCACCTGTATCAATCCAACCTGGGCTAATCGAATTCACCCTGACTTTATTAGAAAGACTAACAGAAAGCCCATGAGTCAATGCCAAAATTCCGCCTTTAGCAGCTGTATAACTTTCTGTATCAGATTGTGACATATAGGCTCTAGTAGATGAAATATTTACAATTGCACCATTTTTATTAAAATTATTCATAAGTAACTGGGTTAATATGTATGGCGCGGTTACTCCAACTTTAAGTACATAATTAAAATCTTCATATGAACATTTAGAAATAATTCCTTTTTTATTAATACAAGCATTATTAATGAGGTAATCTATATTTTTATATTTTTTTATTATAAACTCTGCAAACTTATATAAAGTATCCTCTTCTGCAATATCGCCTAAAAAGAATTCAACTTCTCCATCTTTTCTTTTTATATATTCTACATTTTCATTCCCTGCTTCTTTATTTTTATCAATGAAGATAACTTTAGCACCGACATTTGAAAATTCTCTTGTTAAACATCTTCCTATCCCTAAAGCTCCTCCAGTAATTATGCATACTTTATTTTTATAATCCATAATATATCTTAGTGCAAGAGTTAAATCACACTAAAAATTCACCTCCGTAAATAAGTCAAAATAATAAACTATTATAGTTGCTAATATTATAACACACTAGTGAATTTTTAATGATCAATCTTATTTTAAACTAAATAATCATATTCGTGAACTATAAATGAATTATTTAAGAAAATGCTTTACATACCTATTATATGTGTTTCAGAATATCTTACACAGGTTGTAAAACTCTTAGCTTTTCATAAGCTTTTTGAGTATAAGGGGTAGGAACTCCCAAATCTTTTCCCATCCTACATAAATCGCCACAAAATAATTCAAGCTCAAATTTTTTTCCAGATACTACATCTCTATGCATTGAACTTATACTTTTTTTAGATAAGCTTTTTAGTGTACTTATTGCATTCTCATAAATATTAGGATGAAGATTTATTCCCTTACTTCTAGCAACTTCTTCACATTCCTTTGCTACATTACAAAATGTTTCAAATTTCATTTTATCTTCTAATATTCCTTTTACTTTCACATCGTAATATGAATCAGTTACATTAAAAGCACAATTAAATACGTAGTTATTCCATGCAAAAATTTCTGCATCTCTTCTTACCTCACATAAAATATTTGATTTAGTTAAAACATTATAGATCCGTTCTAAATCTCTTTTATACATAGGGCGTTTTTTATTAGATGATATAAATATTCTAGTATTTTGGCTAGTATGCTTAATAACTCCATCACCTTCAATTTTTGAGCTAATTGACATAATAGCATCTGTTACTTTTCCCTTTCTTAAGTAAGAATATAACTTATTTCCGCCGTCTACCCCATTAATTATAGGAATAATTAATGTATGATCACCTACCATAGGTAAAATTGCTTTTGCTGCCGCCTTTAAAGAATATCCTTTTACGCAAACAAAGATAATGTCAACAACACCAATTTCATCTGAATCATCTGTTGCAAGTGTAGGAAAAACAGTAAAACTTCCATTTATTTCACTTTTCAATGAAATTCCATCAGTCTTTATTTTATTTAATGTTTTTCCATAAGCTACAACATTAACATTTTCTTTACTTCTACAAAGCATAGCAGCAATATACCCACCTATCGCTCCCATTCCAATTATTCCAATCTTCATAATATATTCTTCCTTTCTTTTATATTTTTAATATAAATTCAAATATTTTTCTAGCTTATTACTATTTTAGCTTGTCTTAATGTATAATAAAAATATATATTAGTTATGAATACTATAATTAGGAGTTATACTATGATTTTTGATCTAAATCTTTATAAAGTCTTTCTCACAGTGTCCAAATGTAAGAATATATCCCGTGCAGCTGAAATTCTTTTTGTTTCTCAACCTGCTGTAAGTAAATCAATAAAAACACTAGAAAATTCTTTTAATGTAACCTTATTTTCGAGAAGTTCAAAAGGTGTGACCCTAACACCAGAAGGAAAAATATTATTTAATCACATAGAAAATGCTTTTGATGAACTTAACCTTGGAGAGAATATTTTGGAAAAGCTAAAAAATAAAGAAACTGGTACAATTAACTTGGGTGTAAGCACAACCATTGGGAAAAATTATTTTTTACCTAGATTTCGGGAATTTATAAAAGAATATCCTTACTTTAAGACCAAGATAATAAATAAACCTACTTTGGACACAATAAAGTTAGTTCAAGAAGAGAAATTAGATTTAGGCATAATCGGTACTACTTCCACCCAAGATGATCTTAATTTTATAAGGCTTTGCAAAATTCAAGATATCTTAGTAGCAAGTGGTACTTATTTAGAAAAACTAAACTTGAATTCTGCTGATGATACATTAGCTGAAGGATCTTTTATGCTTCTTGAAAATCCTAACGCTACACGAGAACATATAGAAAGCTATTTTAATAAACATAATATCAATATCATTCCAGATATTGAAGCCAGCAATATGGATTTTTTAATTGAATGCGCAAAAATGGGACTTGGTATTACTTCTGTTATAAAAGAGTTTTTAAATGATGAGCTTGAAAATAAAATCCTTTTAGAAATTCCTCTAAAAGATGAGATCCCTCCCAGATACATAGGTGTGATCTATAAAAATTCAAATAATCTGTCAATAGCCGCTAAAACACTTATCGATTTCCTAAAAAAGTGATTTAAGTAATTATATAAAATTAAAAATTATGTAATTGAACTTTTATTCTAATAGCTTTAAAATAAGTATAAATTATTAAATAAAAAAATTTATAGGAGGCAAGCATATGTCATTCAAAGAAATTGAAATTAAAAACCTAAATATAAATCCATTCACTCTCATCGGACACGAATGGTTATTAATCACAGCTGGTACTGAAAATAAATTCAATACCATGACCGCAAGTTGGGGAGGACTAGGCGTATTCTGGGGTAAAAACTCAGCTACTGTATACATTAGACCTGGACGTTACACAAAACAATTTGTAGATTCAAATGATACATTTACATTATCATTTTTTAGCGAAGATTATAGAAAAGCTTTAAATATTTGTGGAAGTCTTTCTGGAAGAGATAATAACAAAGTTGAAAAAGCAAATTTAACTCCAATTTTTGATGAGAATAATACTTACTTTAAAGAAGCAAAAATGGTGGTAGTATGCAAAAAGATGTATCATACAGAAATTAAACCTGAGAACTTTGATAATCCTTCTTTTGATGAGAAAATTTATCCTGAAAAAGATTATCATACAATTTATATTGGAGAAATCGTAAAAGTATTGGTTAATGAATAGACCTGCTACAAAACAAAGATCATATCTAAAATTCTTAATTTAAGATATGATCTTCTAGATTCACACGATATATTTTATATTAAAGATTCTAACTTATTGAATATTTCTTTATTTACCTTCTTTAAGTTAATTATCTTAAAGTCATTGTTAACAAAAACATGTAATGTACTTCCTTTAGCAATTTCTTTTTGATCATTTTCTCTGATAACTGAATAATTAAACTCTACCTTAACAGGTGTTAGTTGCTTAACCCATGTTTTTATGATTAATTCATCTTCATATTTTGCTCCTATAATATATTTACAATTACTTTCAGCTAAAGGTATTAGTATGCCATTTTCCTCCATTTCACTGTAACTTATATTACTTCCTTTTATGAAATCAGTTCTCCCTGCCTCAAACCAAATAAAGTAATTAGAATGATGAACAATTCCCATTTTATCTGTTTCTGCATATCTTACTACAATCTTTGTTTCACTTATATACAATTAAAGCACTCCTTCTTATGATAAATATACTATTTATTTCATAATTTCTGTATAAAAAAAAGACAGTCATAATGACTATCTTTAATACTTACCTCGCAACGTCCTACTCTGCCACACAGTCTCCCATGCAGTACCATCGGCGCTATAGACCTTAACTTTCCTGTTCGAAATGGGAAGGAGTGTTACCTCTATGCCATCATCACGAGATATTGGCTCCGCGAAGAGGACTCGAACCTCCAACCTATCGGTTAACAGCCGAGTGCTCCACCATTGAGCTATCGCGGAACGCTATTTGAAAGATTTTGCTCTTTCAAAATTGCACACAGTTTCTTTAATGTATTTACAACTTGACTATATTGGTCAAGCCCTCGACCTATTAGTATCAGTCAGCTAAATATGTTACCATA
>OCLS01000182.1_pt1 | contig 102610 bp, 92 predicted proteins | sample 1496011 | NCBI WGS metagenome assembly OCLS01 (sample SAMN04168690, study PRJEB22393) | synthetic metagenome | isolation source: purchased from BEI Resources HM-276D | reverse complement strand
AGGGTTAGTCGGGACCTAAGCCGAGGCCGATAGGCGTAGGCGATGGACAACAGGTAGAGATTCCTGTACCAGTGCTAATTGTTTAACCGATGGGGTGACACAGAAGGATAGGGAATCGCACGAATGGAAATGTGCGTCCAAGCAGTGAGTGTGAGAAGTAGGCAAATCCGCTTCTCGCGAAGCATGAGCTGTGATGGGGAAGGAAATTAAGTACGGAAGTTCCTGATTTCACGCTGTCAAGAAAAGCCTCTAGGAAGAGTAGTACTGCCCGTACCGCAAACCGACACAGGTAGATGAGGAGAGAATCCTAAGGTGAGCGAGAGAACTCTCGTTAAGGAACTCGGCAAAATGACCCCGTAACTTCGGGAGAAGGGGTGCTCTATTAGGGTGCAAGCCCGAGAGAGCCGCAGTGAATAGGCCCAGGCGACTGTTTAGCAAAAACACAGGTCTCTGCAAAACCGTAAGGTGACGTATAGGGGCTGACGCCTGCCCGGTGCTGGAAGGTTAAGAGGAGTGCTTAGCTTCGGCGAAGGTACGAATTGAAGCCCCAGTAAACGGCGGCCGTAACTATAACGGTCCTAAGGTAGCGAAATTCCTTGTCGGGTAAGTTCCGACCCGCACGAAAGGCGTAATGATTTGGGCACTGTCTCAACGAGAGACTCGGTGAAATTATAGTACCTGTGAAGATGCAGGTTACCCGCGACAGGACGGAAAGACCCCGTGGAGCTTTACTGCAACCTGATATGGAATGTTTGTACCGCTTGTACAGGATAGGTAGGAGCCGAAGAGACGTGTGCGCTAGCATACGAGGAGGCAATGGTGGGATACTACCCTGGCTGTATGACCATTCTAACCCGCCACGCTTAGCGCGTGGGGAGACAGTGTCAGGTGGGCAGTTTGACTGGGGCGGTCGCCTCCTAAAGAGTAACGGAGGCGCCCAAAGGTTCCCTCAGAATGGATGGAAATCATTCGCAGAGTGTAAAGGCACAAGGGAGCTTGACTGCGAGACTGACAAGTCGAGCAGGGACGAAAGTCGGGCTTAGTGATCCGGTGGTTCCGCATGGAAGGGCCATCGCTCAACGGATAAAAGCTACCCCGGGGATAACAGGCTTATCTCCCCCAAGAGTCCACATCGACGGGGAGGTTTGGCACCTCGATGTCGGCTCGTCGCATCCTGGGGCTGTAGTCGGTCCCAAGGGTTGGGCTGTTCGCCCATTAAAGCGGCACGCGAGCTGGGTTCAGAACGTCGTGAGACAGTTCGGTCCCTATCCGTCGCGGGCGCAGGAAATTTGAGAGGAGCTGTCCTTAGTACGAGAGGACCGGGATGGACACACCGCTGGTGTACCAGTTGTTCCGCCAGGAGCATCGCTGGGTAGCTATGTGTGGCAGGGATAAACGCTGAAAGCATCTAAGCGTGAAGCCCCCCTCAAGATGAGATTTCCCATTTCTTCGGAAAGTAAGATCCCTGAAAGATGATCAGGTAGATAGGTTTGGAGTGGAAGTGTAGCGATACATGGAGCGGACAAATACTAATCGATCGAGGACTTAACCAAAAAATGAAACGAAGTTACCTAACTGAACACTTTCTTCTCTAGTTTTGAGAGAGCAATCTTTCAACAACTCAATATTGTCTGGTAGTTATGGCGAGAAGGTCACACCCGTTCCCATCCCGAACACGGTAGTTAAGCTTCTCTGCGCCAATGGTAGTTGGGGGCTTCCCCCTGCGAGAGTAGGTCGCTGCCGGGCAATTTGAAAAGTCCTAATTATTTAGGGCTTTTTTGTTGAAGTGTTTCTTTTGTCAGCTATCTAAATGGATGTTATATTAGTAAAAGACTCTGTGGAATGTAGTTTTTAGGTGGAGGGGTTATTTTAGTGGATAACGGTATATTTATAGTGGTTACTATTTTTATTGTAAATATTTTGTATGTGACGATTTATACGGTGAGGTTACTTTTAACGATGAAAGGTTATCGTTACTTAGCTGCACTTTCAAGTGTGTTTGAAATGATTATCTATGTAGTTGCCCTTAGTTTGGTTTTGGATAATTTAAATAATATTGCCAATGTTTTAGCGTATGCTGTTGGGTTTGGCGTGGGAATTATCGTCGGTATGAAAATTGAAGAGCGAATTGCTTTAGGTTATATTACAGTGAATGTTATTACGAAAGAATATAATTTAGACTTACCAAATCAAATTCGAGATCTAGGATATGGGGTTACTAGTTGGCTTGCAAGTGGTCGTGATGGTGAACGGATGATGCTTGAAATTTTGACCCAAAGAAAGAATGAGCGGAAATTATATAAACACATTATTGAAATTGATAATGGTGCATTCATTGTTTCCTCTGAGCCAAAACAAATTCACGGTGGTTTTTGGGTTAAACAAGTTCGGAAATGAAGAGAAGCTTACCTATGATGGTAGCTTCTTTTTTTATTTATTTAGTGAAAATGGATACATAATGCTAGTAAAAAGAACAAATACGCCCTAAACACGAACGTTAATAAAATGTAACAATTAAATGTTCGATTTTTCGTTGACATTTATCGTACCTATTGTTAGAATGAAGGAGTCGAAAAGAGATTATTAAGGAGTTGATCACGTAATGCCTGCTGTAATTGGTGTCATTATGGGGAGTACCTCAGATTGGGATACAATGAAAAAAGCATGTGATGTATTAGATGAATTAGAAATAGCTTATGAGAAAAAAGTGGTTTCTGCTCATCGTACACCAGATTTAATGTTTCAATATGCAGAACAAGCGCGGGAACGTGGTTTGAAAATTATTATTGCTGGTGCTGGGGGCGCGGCGCATTTGCCAGGTATGGTTGCGGCAAAGACGACTTTGCCTGTTATTGGTGTGCCAATTAAATCAAAAGCGTTGAATGGAATGGATTCATTACTTTCTATTGTGCAGATGCCTGGAGGTGTTCCGGTAGCGACAGTTGCTATTGGAGAAAGTGGTGCTGTAAATGCTGGACTTCTAGCCGCACAAATTTTATCCATAACAGACGATGCAATTACTAACAGATTACAAAAAAGACGTGCTACACTAGAAGAAACAGTTCTAGAAAGTAGTGATTATCTTGGATAAAAAATTTTTACTGACAAATAGTACTATTGGTATCATTGGTGGCGGACAACTTGGTCGTATGCTAGCTCTTGCGGCGAAAGCGATGGGGTATCGTATTATTGTTCTCGATCCTACCGCTGATTGTCCAGCTGCTCAAGTAAGTGATGAGCAAATTATTGCTGACTATGATGATAAAGTAGCCTTACGCGAACTTTCCGAAAAAGCAGATGTAGTTACATATGAATTTGAAAATATCGACTATGATGCTTTGAAAATGACGCAAAACTTAGTATCTGTCCCACAAGGATCGGAATTGCTTTCGATTACACAGGATAGGATTTTGGAAAAAGCTTATCTGGAATCAGCTAATATTAACATTGCACCATATGCGGTTATAGTGGAACAAGATGAAATCGAAAATGAAATTAAAAGTATTGGATATCCTGCTGTTTTAAAAACGGCACAAGGTGGATACGACGGGAAAGGCCAAGTGGTTATTCATGATGCGAGGGATATCGAAACAGCAGCGAGATTATTGCGTTACGGCTCTTGTGTACTAGAAGCTTGGATTCCTTTTGAAAAAGAGATTTCTGTGGTTGTCGCTCGTAATTTAGATGGGCAAATAGAAACTTTTCCAGTTGCAGAAAATGTACATGTAAATAATATTTTGCATACGACTATGGTTCCAGCAGATGTGGCGGCTGACGTTTACGAGGAAGCGGAAGAAATTGCGAGAAAGTTAGCAGAAGTACTTCAATTATGTGGTGTTTTAGCAGTAGAAATGTTTGTGACAAAATCAGGCGCTATTTATGTAAATGAACTTGCCCCAAGACCGCATAACTCCGGACATTTTACAATTGAAGCTTGTTCGATTTCTCAGTTTACGCAGCATATTCGAGCGATTGTTGGATTACCACTCGTAAAACCAGAACTTTTAAAACCCGCCGTAATGATTAATATTTTAGGGCAACATGTTGATGCTGTGAATAAACAAATGGTGAATTATCCACATTGGTTTGTACATTATTATGGAAAAAAAGAAGCGAAAATCAATCGCAAAATGGGTCATGTTACTGTGCTTGCTGATGAACCAAAAGCGGTTATACAAGATTTAGAAGAAACGCAAATTTGGAAGTAACTGGAGGAATTTAAAAGAATGTTAGAACGTTATACTCGTAAAGAAATGGGCAACATTTGGACAGAACAAAATCGTTATCAGGCTTGGCTAGAAGTGGAGATTTTGGCTTGTGAAGCTTGGGCAGAGCTTGGTGATATTCCGAAAGAAGACGTTGCGAAGATTCGTGCTAATGCGAAGTTTGATGTAGATCGTATTCATGAGATTGAGCTAGAAACTAGACATGATGTTGTGGCATTTACTCGTTCGGTTTCTGAGTCGCTTGGTGCGGAACGTAAATGGGTTCATTATGGCTTAACATCAACAGACGTAGTGGATACAGCGAATTCTTATTTACTTAAACAAGCGAATGAGATTTTGCGCAAGGATTTGGAAAATTTCATTGCGATTATTGGCGAAAAAGCAAAAGAACATAAATATACTGTAACTATGGGACGTACACATGGTGTTCACGCGGAACCTACTACTTTTGGGTTGAAGCTTGCTCTATGGTACGAGGAAATGAAACGTAACTTAGAACGTTTTAATTTTGCGGCTGATGGTGTGGAATTCGGAAAGATCTCTGGGGCGGTTGGGACGTATGCAAATATTGATCCTTTTGTAGAAACTTACGTATGTGAAAAATTAGGAACGACACCTGCACCTATTTCTACGCAAACATTGCAACGTGATCGACATGCTGAATATTTGGCAACACTTGCATTAATTGCAACTTCTGTAGAAAAATTTGCGGTAGAAGTACGTGCGTTACAAAAAAGCGAAGTGCGCGAAGTGGAAGAATTCTTTGCAAAAGGACAAAAAGGTTCGTCCGCAATGCCACATAAACGTAATCCAATTGGTTCTGAAAATGTTACTGGACTAGCGCGCGTTATTCGCGGTCATATGGTTACTGCTTATGAAAATGTACCACTTTGGCATGAACGTGATATTTCTCATAGTTCAGCGGAACGAATTATTTTACCAGATTCTACTATTTTATTAGATTATATTTTGAATCGTTTTGGAAATATCGTGAAAAACTTGACGGTGTTCCCAGAAAATATGAAACGCAATATGGACAGAACACTTGGACTTATTTATTCACAGCGTGTGTTACTTGCGCTCATTGATAAAGGTTTGGCTCGTGAGGCGGCTTATGATGTCGTACAACCAAGAGCAATGGAAGCTTGGGAAAAACAAGTACCTTTCCGTGAATTAGTAGAACAAGATGCAACCATTACTGAAAACCTATCTGCGGAAGAAATTGCAGATTGCTTTGATTACAACTATCACCTGAAGAATGTCGACTTAATTTTTGATCGTTTAGGATTATAATTACGGGCAGAATACAACCTAACCTCTTTGATATTTATTTTTTCAAAGAGGTTAAGTAATTTATAAGGAGATAAATTATTGTGACTAATGAACTGGTTTATGAAGGAAAGGCAAAACGACTTTTTAAAACAGAAGAAGCAGGTGTCTTGCGTGTTGCTTATAAGGACGATGCGACAGCGCTAAATGGAGTACGAAAGGAATCTTTTGCTGGGAAGGGTGAGCTTAATAACCAAATTACATCGCTTATTTTTTCTCATTTGGCGGAAGCGGGAATAGAGAGTCATTTTATTCGGGCGATTTCGGAAACGGAACAATTGGTGAAAGAGGTATCAATTATTCCACTTGAAGTGGTTGTTCGTAATGTGATGGCTGGGAGTCTTGCGAAACGGCTTGGAAAAGAAGAAGGCGAGCAAATTCCGAATGCGATAGTAGAATTTTACTATAAAGATGATGCGCTAGATGACCCGTTTATTAATGATGACCATGTGCTTTATTTAGAGGTTGCGACAACGAGTGAGATGGATACGATTCGTCAGGCGGCTCGTTCGATTAATAAGGTGCTACAAGAATTATTCAATCAAATGAATATTACGCTGATCGATTTTAAATTAGAATTTGGTCGGGACGCGGCTGGAGAAATTTTGCTAGCAGATGAGATTTCGCCTGATACATGTAGACTTTGGGACAAGGAAACAAATCAAAAGCTCGATAAGGATGTCTTTCGTCGGAATATTGGCAATTTAACAGATGTGTATACAGAAGTATTGAATAGATTAAAGCAAGTTCAAAACTAGGAGGCCACAAAATGTATAATGTCAAAGTTTATGTCACTTTAAAGAAAAGCGTATTAGATCCGCAAGGGGTTGCAGTAAAAGATGCAGCGAAAAGCATGGGTTACGAGGAAGTAGAAGATGTTCGTATTGGTAAATTTATGGAACTTAAAGTAGCGAAGTCGGATAGAGATATTCATGAAGTGTTAAATGAAATGTGTGACAAACTGCTAACAAATCCGGTGATGGAAGATTACCGATATGAAATTGAGGAGGCTTAAACGATGAAATTTGCTGTCATTCAGTTCCCAGGTTCTAATTGTGATCTTGATATGCTACATGCGATTCGCGATTCTCTTGGCGAGGAGGCGGAATATATATGGCATGCGGAAACAAGTCTTGCAGGCTTTGACGCGGTATTACTTCCAGGTGGATTTTCTTACGGAGACTACTTGCGAACTGGTGCGATTGCAAAATTTTCAAGTATTATGCCAGAAGTTTTGCGCTTTGCTGAAATGGGAAAACCAGTGCTTGGTGTGTGTAACGGATTTCAAATTCTAACGGAAATTGGTTTGCTGCCAGGTGCTTTAATTAGAAATAATAATTTGCATTTTATTTGTAAAACAGTGCCGCTTCGTGTGGCAAATGCAAGTACGATGTTTACGGAGCTTTATGAAGAAGGCGAAATTATCCAAGTTCCCGTTGCTCACGGAGAAGGTAATTATTACTGTGACGACGAAACACTTTTAAAACTAAAAGAAAATAACCAAATTGTTTTTACATATGATAGCGTTAATCCGAATGGTAGTCGTGCGGATATTGCGGGTATCGTAAATGAGCGCGGTAATGTGCTTGGAATGATGCCACATCCAGAACGCGCGGTAGAAGAAATTATTGGCGGTACTGATGGTTTAAGACTTTTCGAGTCCGTTGTAAAAGCTTGGAAGGAGGAACAAGTAAATGCCTAACATGGAGCCAACGACAAAAGAAATTAAAGAACAAAAGATTTATCAAGAAATGGGCTTAACTGATAGTGAATATGAGCTTGTTTGTTCGATTCTTGGACGCGAGCCTAATTATACAGAAACTGGACTTTTCTCCGTTATGTGGTCCGAACATTGTAGCTATAAAAATTCTAAACCAGTACTTCGGAAATTTCCTACAGAAGGAAAACAAGTTTTGCAAGGACCGGGTGAAGGTGCTGGGATTGTTGATATTGGCGATGGTCTAGGTGTTGCTTTTAAAGTGGAGAGTCATAATCATCCATCCTACGTGGAGCCGTATCAAGGTGCTGCAACTGGGGTCGGTGGGATTATCCGTGATGTGTTTTCGATGGGAGCTAGACCGATTGCAATGCTTAACTCGCTTCGTTTCGGCGAATTAGATACACCTCATGCGAAATACTTAGTTAGTGAAGTCGTGGCGGGAATCGCAGGATACGGTAACTCCATTGGGATTCCAACGGTTGGTGGCGAAATCCAATTTGATCCTTGTTATACGAAAAATCCATTAGTTAATGCAATGTGTGTAGGCTTAATTGAAGCGAAAGACATTCAAAAAGGGCAAGCAAAAGGAATTGGCAACCCGGTGATGTATGTTGGTGCTAAAACTGGTCGTGACGGTATTCACGGTGCTACTTTTGCTTCTGTAGAGTTTAGTGAAGAAGGCGAGCAACAACGTTCTGCTGTACAAGTGGGCGATCCTTTTATGGAGAAATTGTTGCTTGAAGCTTGTTTAGATGTGATTCGTGATCATTCGGATATTTTAGTGGGAATTCAAGATATGGGAGCTGCTGGACTCGTTAGCTCAAGTTCTGAAATGGCTTCAAAAGCGGGCGCTGGGCTAGAATTAATTATGGATGATGTGCCGCAACGGGAACTACACATGACGCCATATGAAATGTTGCTTTCTGAATCGCAAGAACGGATGCTTCTATGTGTGAAAAAAGGGCATGTGGAAGAAATCCAAGCGTTATTTGAACGTTATGGTTTAGAGGCTGTTGTGATTGGTCAAGTAACGGATGATAAAATGTACAAAATTATTCATCATGGTGAAGTAGTTGCCAATGTGCCTGTTGATGCACTTGCGGAAGACGCGCCAGTTTATCATAAGCCTTCAAAAGAACCAACTCGTTATCAAGCATTCCAAGAAGAGGAAGCGTTTGTGCCAGCTATGGATGATGTGGTGGGAGTTTGGAAAGAACTGCTTGCTCAGCCAACGATTGCTAGTAAGCGCCATATTTATGAGCAATATGATTACCAAGTTCGGACGGATACAGCTGTTGTACCTGGTTCAGATGCGGCGATTGTTCGTGTGCGTGGAACAGAGAAGGCAATTGCAATGACGACAGATTGTAACTCACGCTATTTGTATCTTGATCCAGAAGTAGGCGGAGCGATAGCGGTTGCGGAAGCGGCGCGCAATATCGTTTGTTCTGGCGGGAAACCACTAGCGATTACAGATGGACTGAATTTTGGTAATCCTGAAAAACCAGAAATTTTTTGGGAAATTGAAAAAGCGGCTGACGGTATTAGTGCAGCTTGTTTAGAACTTGATACGCCAGTTATCTCAGGGAATGTATCGCTTTATAATGAAACAGATGGTACCGGAATTTATCCAACGCCAGTTATCGGAATGGTTGGTTTAGTAGAAGATTTGGCACATATTACGACGCAAGATTTTAAAAATAGTGGCGATGTGATTTTCTTAATTGGTGAAACAAAAGCTGAATATAGTGGTTCGGAATTGCAGAAATTACAACAAGGGAAAATTAGCGGACGTGCGCCGGAATTAGATTTAGTGACAGAGAAAAAATACCAACAATTACTTCTAACGGCGATTCAGGAAGGTCTAGTTGCTTCTAGTCATGATTTGGCAGAAGGCGGATTTGGTGTTGCCCTTGCGGAAGCGACTTTTAAAGCAGGGCTTGGTGCGGAAGTAGAAGTACCGTTTGCGTTGAATCAACTATTCAGTGAATCGCAATCACGTTTCTTAGTATCGGTAAAACCGGAAAACGAAGCAGCTTTTGCGCAATTAATGGAACTGGAAAAAGTATACCGCCTTGGTGTAGTAACCGAGGATGATACGATTCGTGTGAAACATAAGGAAGATCAAGTTACAGCGAAAACAACGGAATTACGATCCATTTGGGAAGGGGCTATTCCATGCTTGCTGAAGTAAAAGGACTTAACGAAGAATGTGGTATTTTTGGTATTTGGGATCATCCTAATGCAGCGGAAATCACCTATTATGGGTTGCATAGTTTACAACATCGCGGTCAAGAAGGTGCCGGAATTGTTTCGACAGACGGCGAAATACTAAAAGGTCACCGAAATCTCGGCCTTTTAGCAGACGTATTTAAACATGGTGAACTAGATGATTTAAAAGGTAAAGCAGCCATTGGCCATGTTCGATACGCGACAGCTGGTCAAAAAAACTTAGGGAACGTACAACCATTTTTATTTCACTTTCATAGTTCTTCTTTAGCACTTGCGCATAACGGGAATTTGGTTAATGCGAAAAGTTTACGCCGTGAACTAGAAGAAGAAGGCGCTATTTTTCAAACGAGTTCGGATACAGAAGTGTTAGCGCATTTAATTAAACGTAGCCATACAGGGGATTTTGTGGAAGATTTAAAAGTGGCTTTGAACAAGGTTAAGGGTGGCTTTGCGTACATGCTTCTGACGGAAGATACGATGTATGCTGCACTTGATCCGAATGGTTTTAGACCGCTTTCGATTGGTCGCATTGGTGATTCTTACGTAGTTGCTTCAGAAACATGTGCTTTTGAAACGGTTGGCGCTGAATTTGTTCGAGACGTGGAGCCAGGCGAACTAATTATTATTAATGATGACGGACTTCGGATTGAAAAATTTACGGAAAATGTGAAGCATTCGATTTGTAGTATGGAGTATATTTATTTTGCTCGACCAGACTCTAATATCGCTGGGATTAATGTCCACTCAGCTAGAAAACGTTCTGGGAAAAGGCTAGCGAAAGAAGCATTTATTGATGCCGATGTTGTTACAGGTGTGCCAGATTCGAGTATTTCTGCGGCGATTGGTTATGCGGAAGAGGCTGGACTTCCATACGAGCTTGGCCTCATCAAAAATAGATATGTGGCAAGAACCTTTATCCAACCATCGCAAGAACTCAGAGAGCAAGGGGTTAGAATGAAGCTTTCGGCGGTGCGTGGGGTTGTGGAAGGGAAACGTGTTGTCATGATTGATGATTCGATTGTGCGCGGGACGACGAGTAAACGTATTGTGCAACTTTTGCGGGAAGCGGGAGCAGCGGAAGTTCATGTGAGAATAGCTTCACCGCCACTTGCTTACCCTTGTTTTTACGGTATTGATATTCAAACGCGAAATGAATTAATCGCATCTAATTATTCTGTCGATGAAATTTGTCGGATTATTGGGGCTGATTCTTTAGAGTATTTGAGTGAAGAGGGTTTAGTAGATTCCATTGGTAGACCTTATCCGAACGAACCATACGGGGGACTTTGTATGGCTTATTTCAACGGCGATTACCCAACCCCTTTATACGATTATGAAGCGGAATATTTAGCGAGCTTAGAAGCAGAAAAATAATGAGGAGTGACAAATCGAATGGCAGAAAATGCATATAGTAAAGCAGGCGTGGACGTAGAAGCTGGCTATCAAGTAGTGGAACGCATCAAAAAACATGTGGCTAGAACAGAACGAATAGGCGCGATGGGGGCACTTGGTTCTTTTGGTGGAATGTTTGATTTAAGTAGCTTGAATTTAAAAGAGCCTGTCCTTGTTTCTGGTACAGATGGTGTTGGGACAAAATTACTTTTGGCTATTGAAGCAGATAAGCATGATACTATCGGGATTGACTGCGTGGCAATGTGCGTGAATGACATTTTAGCTCAAGGTGCCGAGCCCTTATTTTTCTTAGATTATATTGCAACAGGGAAGACAGATCCTGTTAAAATGGAACAAATTGTTAAAGGTGTAGCTGACGGCTGTGAACAAGCGGGAGCAGCGTTAATTGGTGGCGAAACAGCGGAAATGCCAGATATGTATGGCGCGGATGATTATGATTTAGCTGGTTTTACAGTTGGCGCTGTAGAGAAACAAAAACTAATTACAGAAGGCGCTGTCCAAGCAGGAGATACGTTAATTGGAATTCCATCTAGTGGGATTCATAGTAATGGTTATTCACTCGTTCGGAAAATTTTCTTTAAAGATAACGAATTTACGCTCGATGCGGAAATCAGTGAACTAGATGTGCCACTTGTGGAAGAGCTACTTAAACCAACACGTATTTATGTCAAACCAGTGTTAGAAGTATTGAAAGAGGTAACTGTACACGGGATTACGCATGTGACGGGTGGAGGATTTGTAGAAAATTTACCACGAATGTTAACGAATGATTTAGCTGTGAAAGTGGAATTAGGTTCATGGCCGATGTTGCCGATTTTTGATGTTGTGAAGAAATACGGCCAATTAAACGAAATGGAAATGTATGAAATTTTCAATATGGGCATTGGTATGGTGTTGGCAGTGGCAAAATCGGATGTGGAAAAAACCTTGGAAGTTCTTGTTCAAAACGGTGAAGCGGCTTACGTTATTGGCGAAGTTACGACACGTGAAAGCAACGCGGTTATTTTCGCAGGAGGCAAAAAAGGATGAATATAGCCATTTTTGCTTCTGGTAGCGGTTCGAATTTTCAAGCGTTAGTGGATGACGAATTTATTAAGCCTTATGTGAAATTACTGGTATGTGATAAACCAAATGCTTATGTTTTAGAGCGGGCAAACAAGCACGATATTCCAGTTTTTCTTTTTGAAGCGAAAAATTATCCGGATAAAGAAGCTTTTGAAACAGAAATTTTGCTAGAACTTCGCAGATTGGAAATTGATTTGTTGGTGCTAGCGGGATATATGCGTTTGATTGGACCAACTTTATTAGCAGAATTTCCTGAGCAAATTGTCAACTTGCATCCGTCTCTTTTACCTGAATTCAAAGGAAAAGATGCGATTGGTCAAGCGATTCAAGCGAATGTTTCAGGAACTGGGGTCACCGCGCATTTTGTAGATGCCGGAATGGATACAGGGCCAATCATTGACCAAGTGAAAGTTACGATTGAAACAGCAGAAACCACAGATACTTTAGCTGAAAAAATTCATCAAGTAGAACATATTTTTTATCCAAAAGTGATTCGAGGATTAATTCAAAATGGAGGGAACGATTAATTATCATGAAAAGAGCGCTTATTAGTGTGTCAGATAAAAACGGCATCGTGCCATTTGCAGAAAAATTAGTAGAACTTGGAGTAGAAATTATTTCGACAGGTGGAACAAAAGCGGCATTTGAACAAGCTGGCGTACCAGTAACAGGAATAGAAGAAGTAACTGAATTTCCCGAAATGCTTGATGGACGCGTAAAGACACTTCATCCAGCAATTCATGGTGGGTTACTGGCAAGACGCGATACAGCCGAACATATGGAAGCTATTGCGGCACATAATATCAAGCCAATTGATTTAGTCATCGTTAATTTATATCCTTTCCAAGAAACGATTCAAAAACCTGGTGTTACTTTAGAAGAAGCAATTGAAAATATTGATATTGGCGGACCTTCGATGTTACGATCAGCTGCGAAAAATTATGCAGCAGTAACGGTAGTGGTTGATACAGCTGATTATGATGCAGTACTCACAGAACTACAAGAACACGGTGCAACTACTTTTGAAACTCGCCAACGTCTAGCTGCGAAAGTATTTCGACACACAGCGGCCTATGATGCTTTAATTGCAGAGTACTTAACGAACATCACTGGAGAAACATTCCCAGAAAAAGTGACGTTCACTTATAATCGAAAACAAGTCTTGCGCTACGGTGAAAATCCTCACCAAGATGCAGCCTTTTATACAGAACCAGGTACGATAGAAAACTCAATTAGTGCAGCTAAACAGTTGCACGGTAAAGAGTTATCTTATAACAACATTCGCGATGCAGATGCAGCCCTTAAAATTGCTAGTGAATTTACGGAGCCAGTTGCAGTTGCAGTAAAACATATGAATCCATGCGGCGTTGGTGTTGGCGAAAATATTGAAGAAGCTTATTTGAAAGCCTATGAAGCGGATGAAACGTCTATTTTTGGCGGGATTGTTGCCTTAAATAAAGAAGTGGACGCGAAAACAGCAGAACATATGAGTAAAATTTTCTTAGAAATTGTCATTGCACCAAGTTTTTCCGAAGAAGCTTTTGCGATTTTAGCGAAAAAGAAAAATATTCGTTTGCTAACTGTTCCGTTTGCGGGTAATATGGAAGGTTTTGAGAAAACGTCTGTTAATGGTGGACTACTTATCCAAGCGAACGACTCTCTTGTAGAAGATACAACTAGTTATGAAGTAGTGACAGAAAAACAACCAACCGACTCAGAAATGAAAGCTTTACTTGCTCAGTGGAAAATCGTGAAACATGTCAAGTCCAACGCGATTGTGGTTGGCTCTGACAAACAAACGCTTGGAATTGGTGCTGGACAAATGAATCGAATCGGCTCCGCTTTGATTGCACTAGAGCAAGCGGGTGAGAAAGCTAAAGGAGCCGTACTTGCTTCCGATGCCTTTTTTCCAATGGATGATACGGTTGAAGCTGCGGCGAAATCAGGAATCACAGCGATTATTCAGCCTGGTGGATCTATCAAAGATAAAGAATCAATTGCGATGGCAGATAAATATGGTATTTCTATGGTTCTAACTCATGTACGACACTTCAAACATTAATCCTCAAAAAGGACGTGTAAATAAATGAACTTATTAGTAGTTGGTAGCGGTGGTCGAGAACATGCTATTAGTAAAAAATTATTAGCATCAAACAATGTCGAAAAAGTATTCTGCGCTCCCGGAAACGACGGAATGCGTTTAGATGACATTCAATTAGTAGCAATTTCTGAAACGGATAAAGCTGGTTTAATTGATTTTGCTAAAAAAGCAGAAATTGCTTTTGTTATTGTCGGACCTGAAGTACCTCTTTTGGAAGGGGTTGTTGATGCTCTGGAAGAAGCTGGAATTAAAGCATTTGGTCCAAAAGCAAATGCAGCTTTAATTGAAGGTAGTAAAGATTTCGCGAAACAATTTATGGAGAAATATGCTATTCCAACGGCAGCGTCAAGAACTTTCACCGATTATGCGGAAGCGAAAGCATATTTGAATGAGCGCGGGGTGCCAATCGTCATTAAAGCAGATGGACTCGCTGCTGGAAAAGGAGTCACAGTAGCGTTAGAAATGGAAGAAGCAGTTCTTGCGTTAAAAGATATGATGTTAGAAGAAAAATTCGGTGACGCCTCTCTTAAGGTCGTTATTGAGGACTTCTTAGCAGGAGAAGAGTTTTCCTTGATGGCTTTTGTAAACGGGGAAGAAGTTTACCCAATGTCTATTGCGCAGGACCATAAACGTGCTTATGAAGGCGATAAAGGGCCCAATACTGGCGGGATGGGCGCCTATTCTCCTGTGCCACATATTTCTGAAGCCGTCATAGAAGAAGCAGTTCAAAAAATTCTTCTTCCAACTGCAAAAGGAATGGTAAAAGAAGGTCGTTATTTCCGTGGAATTCTATATGCAGGGCTTATCCTAACTGCAGATGGTCCTAAAGTAATTGAGTTTAATGCACGATTTGGTGATCCGGAAACACAAGTCGTTTTGCCACGTTTAGAAAGTGATTTTGCAGCGCTTATAGATGCTTTACTCCATAACGAAAAACCAGATGTTCGATTTAAGAAAACGGGACTTACACTAGGTGTTGTCCTAGCAAGCGCCGGTTACCCAGAGCATTATGAAAAAGGAAATAAATTAACCGGTCTAAATGATATTGCAGAAGATGTAGCGATTTATCATGCGGGTACAAAACAAGATGAAAATGGCGATTTTATTTCTGATGGTGGACGCGTCTTGCTACTAGCAAAAGAAGCAGAAACGATGAGTGACGCACGCACTTTACTTTACCCAGAAATGCAAAAACTGGACAATCCTAACTTTTTTTATCGAATCGATATTGGCACGAAAGCAGAATAATAAAAAAGTACTATCTAAGGGAGAAATTCCTAGATGGTACTTTTTTGTTCATTTAGTGAAGAGAAACGTTTGTGTTTTACGCGTTGGTACGTTAAAATATGAAAGTAGGATATATGAGATTATTTGGAGGTAAAGATATGCAAATAGAGAAGTTGCGTGGACAAGGATTGGATGAATTCTTCCAAGGGATTTTAACCCTCGAGAATTTAGAAGAATGTTATGCTTTTTTTGATGATGTTTGTACAGTGAATGAAATACAGTCCATGGCTCAACGTTTCCAAGTAGCAAAAATGCTTCATGATGGAAAAACATACAATGTGATTGAATCAGAAACTGGGGCAAGTACAGCAACCATTTCACGTGTAAAACGCTCGCTTCATTATGGCAATGATATGTATGATGTTGTATTTTCAAGAATGACGAAGCCAGAATAAGATTGGTAGGGGTTAAGTTGAAAAAGTTTAATAGTAAAACCTATCAGATTGTTATCATCTCTATTCTTGCTCTTGCAGTTATTTATTTTGTGATTAATATGATTTCCACTGGCACCGGACTTGATTTTTCTTTACTGTGGCACTGGGTCTTTATTATTTGTTTTATTTTCACGACACTTGCTAACGTTAGAGAAAAACGAGCAATTGGTACGGCGATTGGCCTTAGTGGAATCTTGATTTGTGTAACAAGCATTGTCCTTATGGCAATATAAGAAAAGCAATCTCGCTAAAAAATTAGCGGATTGCTTTTTTTGTTAAAACAGAAAATCGATTAAACCAGTTGCTGAAAGAAAGACCAAAATAATCGCGATGGGCGCAATATATTTAATAAGAAAAAGCCAAACAATAAACACTTTTTTACCAAAATGACTGCTTGTGGTAAATTCTTTTAAAAGAAGTTCACGAGGTAATCGATACCCAACGAAAATCGCGATAAATAATGCACCAACTGGCAAGATAATATTCGACACAAGATAATCGGCAGCATCAAAAATACTTAGTCCAAAAATCTGGACATCGCTCCAAACGCCAAAACTAAGCGCACTTGGAATAGCCATCAAAACAATCACGAGTCCCATCCAAAGACTTGCTTTTTTACGATTAACACCCGCATTCATCAGTGGCGCAACCGTCGCTTCAAGCATCGAGAAACTAGAGGTTAATGCCGCAAATAAGAATAAAATCAAGAAAATAATAAAGAATAACATCCCAAAGGGCATTTGATTAAAAATTGAAGGTAAAATAACGAATAACAACCCAGGCCCCGCATCTGGCGTAATATTAAACGAAAATGCTGCCGGGAAAATGGCCAATCCCGCAAGAAGCGACACAAATACATTCATAAGCGAAACCGAAATGGCAGACTGCGGTAAACTTGTCGAACGATTTAAATAAGAACTATAAGTCACCATTACCGAAATCCCCACACTGAGTGAAAAGAAGGCCTGACCAAGCGTAATAAGAACCGTTTGTGCTGTAAAGTGACTAAAATCGGGTCGTAAGAAAAATGCGACACCTTCCATTGCACCAGGTAGCGTCAAAGACCGGATGATTAAAACAATAAATAAAATAAATAAGGCCGGCATCATAAACTTACTCATTTTTTCAATCCCGCTAACAACTCCGCGGCTAATAACAATGACATTTAGTAAAATAAAGAGAATCGTCGCACCAACTGATATCCATGGATTAGCTGTCGTCACTTGGAAATCATGCAGCAAACTAGCTTGATTTTCTCCGGCAATCCCACCAGCGAGCGTTTTAATTAAGTAAGTGATAATCCAACCACCAACTACGCTATAAAAGGAAAATAAAATACTTGCGCCGACTACGCCTAATTTTCCTAGTAAACTCCATTTTGTTCCGGGAGCGAGTGTTTTATAAGCTTGAACGGCATCACCGCCAGAACCTCGTCCAATCACAAATTCTGCAATTAAAAGCGGCATAACAACGAGCAAAGTTAAAACTAAAAACAATAAGAAAAATGCGCCACCTCCTGCAGTTGCAGCCACATAAGGCAGTTTCCAAATTGCACCAATTCCTATTGCGGACCCAGCGGATGCTAATATAAATCCGACTTTTGAGCCCCATTCTTCTCTGTTTTCTTGCATAATATCCCCATTTCCTTTTTCTATGTAAATACTCAGAAGTCTTAATAAAATCAAATTTTCCTCATCATACCATAAAATAAAAGCTATCCCAATAACAACTAACAAAAAAAGCTTAAAAAAAGTTAAAATTTCCTATTGTAAGGGTGCGATGAAATGTAACTAATGCTATAATAAGATATCCCATTATAGAGACTTGGAGGAGCAAATGAAGCATTTATTCAAGTTAGATCCAGCAAAGAATTTACCTACTAATGATGTCACGAAGCTCATCCATTCTGGAACCGATGGATTTATTATTGGTGGGACAGATAATGTGCAAATCGAAGCAGTCCAAAATCTGTATGAATTATTAGTCGAAACGGACTTGCCAATTTTCCTTGAAATAAGCAATGAATCCATGATTTTACCTGAGGCAGACCATTTTTTAATTCCAGTTGTGTTGAATACGGAAAATAGTAAGTGGACGCATGGTTTACACAAGGAGTTAATCAAAGAAATGGGAGAATTTATTCCTTGGAAGCGAGTTACATCAGAAGGTTACGTTATTTTAAATAAAGATGCAAAAGTGGCTCATTTAACAGAAGCGAAGACCGATTTAACGGACGAAGACATCGTTGCCTATGCGCGGTTAGCAGAGAATATATTTCATCTGCCCATTTTTTATGTCGAATATAGTGGCATGTACGGAGATCCAGAGGTTGTAAGAAAAGCAAGTGCCGCTTTAAGTAACACAAAATTTTGGTATGGGGGCGGGATACGTTCAAAAGAACAAGCCGCTGAAATGGCAAAATATGCGGATACGATTATCGTAGGCAATATTATTTATGAAGATTTAGAAAAAGCACTAGAAACCGCGACTATTTTTAGGAAGAAAACGGTTTGATTATAAAGTGTAGTATGATAAAATAAGAACAAATGTTTGTATGGTGGTGTATAGGAGAATGCAATTGAATGCAAAAGAATTAGTGGACGGATTGAATCCGGAACAACGAAGAGCAGTAGAAAGTACAGAAGGACCTTTATTGATTATGGCTGGTGCCGGAAGTGGTAAAACTCGAGTTTTGACCCATCGGATAGCTTATTTAGTGAGAGAACGTGGCGTAAATCCGTATAACATTTTAGCGATTACGTTTACGAATAAAGCAGCTCGCGAAATGAAGTCGCGGATTGGCAATTTAATGGGCGGAGAAGCAGAATCTATTTGGATATCTACTTTTCACTCGATGTGCGTACGAATTTTACGCCGTGATATTGACCGCATTGGCTATGAACGTAATTTTACTATTTTAGATGGCAGTGACCAATTATCGGTTATTAAAGGTATTTTGAAAGAAAAGAATGTCGATCCCAAGAAGTTTGAGCCAAGGGGTATTTTGGCTTCTATAAGTAATGCAAAAAATGAACTGATAACAGCAAGCGAATATATTAAAGAAGCAAGTGGTTTTTATGACAAAATGGTCGGCGAAGTCTACGAGAAATACGAGAAGAAACTTAAGAAAAATCAAGCACTCGATTTTGATGATTTAATTATGGTCACCATTCAATTATTTGAACGTGTGCCAGATGTTTTAGAATATTATCAGCGTAAATTCCAGTATATTCACGTGGATGAGTACCAAGATACCAACCACGCGCAGTATTTACTTGTGAAACAGCTTGCTTCTCGTTTCAAAAACTTATGCGTCGTAGGTGACTCGGATCAATCTATTTATGGTTGGCGCGGGGCGGACATTAGTAACATCATGTCCTTCGAAAAAGATTACCCAAATGCGAAAACCATTTTGCTAGAAGAAAATTATCGTTCAACCAAACGTATTTTAGAAGCGGCGAACCGTGTGATTGAAAACAATGGTAACCGTAAACCAAAAAATCTTTGGACAAGTAATGCAGAAGGGAAGAAGATTTTTTATCATAAAGCATTAACGGAAAAAGAAGAAGCGGCCTATGTAGTTATGAAAATTCAAGAAGAAGTAAATAACTCGAATCGACCACTTTCTGACTTTGCGATTCTTTATAGAACTAATGCACAGTCCCGTGTAATGGAAGAATATTTCATGAAGTCGAATATGGCGTACACGATGGTCGGCGGTACAAAGTTCTATGACAGAAAAGAAATTAAAGACATTTTGGCGTATTTACGTCTTATTAGCAATAATGAAGATGATATTAGTTTGACCCGTATTGTTAATGTTCCAAAACGTGGTGTTGGACCAGGCACATTAGACAAACTAAACAATGTTGCAACAACCTATGATCTCAGTCTGTTCGAAGTGCTTAACCGCATCGAATTAGCGGGAATTTCGCCTAAAATAAGCAAAGATTTAGTTGCTTTCCATGATTTGATTCGTGGTTTTACGCAAATGCAAGATTTTTTATCCGTAACCGAACTCGTAGAAGAAATCCTTGAAAAAACAGGTTACCGAGCAATGCTAAAAAACGAACGGACAATTGAAGCGCAGACACGTTTAGAAAATATCGACGAGTTTTTATCTGTAACACAAAACTTTGAAAAGGAAAATGACGATAAAACGTTAATTGCCTTTTTAACTGATTTAGCACTCGTTGCTGACGTCGATAAGTTAGAAGAAGACAATGAAGAACAAAATGGGGCTGTCACATTGATGACACTTCACTCTGCCAAAGGACTAGAATTTCCAGTTGTCTTTTTAGTTGGGATGGAAGAAGGGATTTTCCCACATTCCAGAGCGATTTATGAGGAAGATGAAATGGAAGAGGAGCGTCGTCTTGCTTACGTTGGTATCACTCGAGCGGAAGAAGAACTTTTCCTAACGAGCGCTTACTCACGGATGCTTTATGGACGCCCATCATCTAATCAGGAATCTCGTTTTATTGGAGAAATCCCTCGAGATTTACTGGAATTAGGTAATGAAAACAAACTAAAAGCTGATAAACCATATGCTAAACCTCGTATTCCACAAAAAACAACAACCGCCTACAAATCTTCAGGCGCAGAAACACTTGGTTGGACAGTCGGCGACAAGGCTAGTCATAAAAAATGGGGCGTAGGAACAGTCGTCAGTGTCAAAGGGGAAGGTAGCGGAATGGAACTAGATATTGCATTCCCGAGCCCAACTGGCGTCAAACGATTGCTCGCAGAATTTGCGCCAATTGAAAAAGTATAAATTTGGAAAAAGCAGGTGAAGAATGATGGCTGATAAAAAAAGGTATGAAGAACTAATCAACATACTTGATCAATACAGCTATGATTATTATGTAATTGATAATCCAACAGTAGAAGATGCCGAATATGATCAGAAGATGCAAGAATTACTTAAAATAGAAGAAGCGCATCCCGAGTGGGTTACACCTGAGTCACCGTCGAAACGAGTTGGCGGAGAAGTTTTAGAAGGTTTCAAAAAAGTAGCACATGACACCCCAATGTTAAGTCTTGCCAACGCTTTTAACCATGAAGATTTGGCGGATTTTGACCGCCGAATTCGCGACAAAGTGGGCGATGATATTGCTTATATGTGCGAACTTAAAATTGACGGACTAGCAGTATCCCTTCAATACGAAAATGGTAAATACAAACAAGGTGCTACCCGCGGTGATGGAACCATTGGAGAAGACATTACCGCTAACTTGCGCACGATTCGTTCCATTCCGATGAAACTTCAAAAGGATTATTCCATTGAAGTTCGTGGTGAAGCTTTCATGCCGAAACGCTCTTTCCAAAAACTAAATGAAATTCGCGAAGAAGAAGGCCAGATGTTATTTGCTAATCCGCGAAATGCTGCGGCTGGATCACTTCGACAATTAGACACAAAAATTGCAGCGTCAAGAAATCTCGATATCTTCCTGTATGCAGTAGCTGATTTCGGTGAAATGGGCGTTGAAACACATAGCGCCGGTTTAGATATGCTTGAAACACTTGGTCTTAAAGTCAATAAAGAGCGCCGGCTTTGCAGTAGTTTAGAAGAAGTATATGCTTACATTGACGAATGGACAGAAAAACGCGCCGACTTAGCATATGATATTGATGGCATTGTTCTAAAATTAAACAACTTAGAACAACAACGCCAAATGGGAACCACCGTTAAATCACCTCGTTGGTCGATTGCTTATAAATTTCCAGCCGAAGAAGTACCAACTAAGTTACTCGACATTGAATTAAATGTAGGTAGAACAGGTGTAATAACTCCCACCGCCGTGTTAGAACCAGTGAGAGTGGCAGGGACAACCGTTAGCCGTGCTTCCCTTCATAATGAAGATTTAATTACGGAAAAAGATATCCGCATTGGCGACACTGTTTTAATCAAAAAAGCTGGCGATATCATTCCAGAAGTTATTAAAAGCATCACCGAAGAACGTAGCGGAAGTGAAGAACCTTTCCATATGCCAAAAAAATGTCCGACATGCGACAGTGAACTGGTTCGTTTGGAAGAAGAAGTGGCGCTAAGATGCATTAATCCTAAGTGCCCAGCTCAAATAAAAGAAGGTCTTATCCACTTTGTTTCCAGGAATGCGATGAATATTGACGGACTTGGCGAAAAAGTAATTATTCAGTTGTTTTCACAGCATTTAATTAAAGATGTAGCAGATTTGTTTTTCCTTTCGAAGGAGAAACTGTTAGAATTAGAAAGAATGGGTGAGAAATCAGTAACTAATTTACTGGCATCCATCGAAGCAAGTAAACAAAACTCGCTTGAAAAACTACTTTTTGGCTTAGGAATTCGCCATGTTGGTGCTAAAGCTGCCAAATCACTTGCCGTTCATTTCGAAACAATGGATAATTTAAAAGTTGCGGACAAAGAAACACTGACGAGTATTAACGACATTGGTGAAAAAATGGCAGACAGTATTGTGACCTATTTTGCGAATGAAGAAGTACATGATTTATTAGAAGAACTAAAAAGGGCTGGCGTCAATATGACCTATACAGGGCCAAAACTAGAAGATATGTCCGAGGAAGAACTTGTTTTCGCAGGTAAAACCGTTGTCTTAACTGGGAAACTAGAGAAGTTAACACGAAATGATGCAAAAGCACTAATCGAATCCCTCGGAGGGAATGTTTCTGGGAGCGTCAGTAAGAAAACAGATGTTGTTGTAGCTGGCAGTGATGCTGGTTCTAAACTAGCCAAAGCTGAAGAACTAGCCATTCCTATTTGGTCAGAAGAAGACTTAATAGAGTACTTACCAGACGAAGGTGGATTAAACGAATGAAAAAACTCATAATAGCAGCGCTCGGCTTAACGCTTGTGCTTTCTGGCTGTGCCCCAAAACTTGACTCAAACGATAAAGTGGTACAAAAAGATGATTCAAAAGCGGAAACGGGCATCATGACAAAAAACCAAATCTCATCCAATTATTACAAAACCGTACTACCATACAAAGCAAGTAAATCCCGTGGACTTGTCGTATCGAATATTTATTCACGATATGATATTAACGAATTAGAATCTGGTTTAATGCGTGTTTCACAAAATAAATACTCACCAGATAATTATCTTTTTCAAGAAGGGCAATACTTGGATAAAGAAACTTTAGAAAAATGGTTAGATAGAAAAAGTGATAAAAATCCGAATGGTTTAAACCCAGCCAGTAATGGTAACGGTGAGAATCGTAAACCAATCTATCTAGCACATATTTTAGAACAAGATTATTTAAAACAAACGGATAAAGATACGGTTGCTCTTGGTGGAATTTCTATTGCCCTTGCAATGAATTCGGTCGATTATTACCAAAAAGAAAAATATGGAGACACTTATGAACAACCAATTAGTGATAGTGAATTATTAGCACAAGGGAAAGAAATGTCTGCCACTGTGTTAAATCGAATTCGCCAAACAAAAGGTTTAGAAAATGTTCCTGTAACGATTGCTATATACAAACAAGGCGCTCGTGATGCGGTAGCTCCTGGGAATTACATTGCTTATGCAACTGCAAATGGTGACAGTCTTTCTAATTGGAAAGATATAGATGAAAAAAATTATGTTTTACCATCAACTGAATCTGCTAAAGATCACAAAACAGATAATGACAATTTCTTGAATTTCAAAAAAGCAATTGAAGACTATTATCCAAACTTTACAGGTGTCGTTGGTCGTGGTAGATATGAAGACGGTCAACTAGCAGAATTAAACATTGATATTCCATTACAATTTTATGGTGAAGCAGAGATTATCGGCTTTACACAGTATGTGACGGATTTAGTCGGACAACATATTCCGAAGACAGCTGATTTACAAGTCAATATTTCTACATCCGATGGCCCAGCTGCATTGATTACAAGAAAAGCAAATGAAGATGCAGCAACTGCTCACATTTACGATTAATAAAAAACAATGCGAATTGTTCTTTCCTGTTGTATAATTATGCAGGAGAGGACAGTTCTTCCCATTTTTAACAGGAGGGAAGCACTACCGCGTAGTAAGTACCATTAAAAAGGAGGATGGCATTTTGTCAAATATATCAAAAGAAACAGTAGAAAAAGTAGCAAATCTTGCCAAACTAGAAGTATCAGAAACAGAAGCAACTGCTTTCGCTGGTCAGCTTGGTAAAATTATTGAGCTAGTAGAGCAATTAAATACTTTAGATACAACGAATGTAGAACCTACCAGCCATGCAATCGACGTATCAAACGTTTTACGTGAAGATGTAGCAACAAAAGGGTTAGATCGTAAAGAAGTACTAAAAAATGCCCCAGATGAGCAAGACGGCATGTTCAAAGTACCGACAATTATGGAACAATAAAGAGGCTAAGGAGGGAAAATATTTTGGGTTTATTTGATTTTTCAGTAAAAGAGCTACATGATAAATTAGTTAAAAAAGAGATTTCACCATTTGATTTAGTATCTGAATCTTTCAACCGAATTGAATCTGTAGAGGACAAAGTTGGTTCCTTTATTACTTTAAATAAAGAAGCAGCATTTGGTGTAGCAGAAGAGCTTGGAGATGCTGGCATAGATCCAAACAACATGCTTGCAGGTCTTCCAATTGGAATTAAAGATAATATCGTGACAAAAAATTTACGTACAACAGCAGCAAGTAAAATTTTAGAAAACTTCGATCCGATTTATGATGCGACCGTCGTTTCTAAATTAAAAAACGCGCAAACAATTAATATCGGAAAATTAAACATGGATGAATTTGCGATGGGTTCCTCGACAGAAACATCGTATTTCCACAAAACACATAACCCATGGGATTTATCCAGAGTTCCTGGTGGTTCTTCAGGCGGCAGTGCATCCGCAGTCGCAGCCGGCGAAGTATTATTCTCGCTTGGTAGTGATACTGGTGGATCTATTCGTCAACCAGCAGCTTTTTGTGGGGTAGTCGGAATGAAACCTACATATGGTCGTGTATCTCGTTTTGGTTTAATTGCCTTTGCGTCTTCTTTAGACCAGATCGGGCCAATTACTAAAAATGTAGAAGATAATGCGTATTTACTAGAAGCGATTTCTGGTTTAGATGCAAACGATTCTACTTCCATTAATCAACCAGTAGAGCGTTTCTCAGATAGCTTAACAGGAGACATTAAAGGCTTACGCATAGGTGTTCCAAAAGAATATCTTGCGGAAGGGGTTGACCCTGGCGTAAAACAAGCTGTATTAGATGCGCTTAAAACACTTGAAAAACTTGGTGCGACTTGGGATGAAGTTTCTTTACCGCATTCTGAATACGGTGTAGCAAGTTATTATATTTTAGCATCCAGTGAAGCATCTTCTAACCTTTCTCGCTTTGACGGCGTTCGTTACGGATACCGTTCTCCAAATGCGACTACTTTAGAAGAACTTTATACAAAAACACGTTCTGAAGGATTTGGCGATGAAGTAAAACGTCGTATTATGCTTGGAACATATGCGTTAAGCTCTGGTTATTACGATGCTTACTACAAAAAAGCACAACAAGCACGTACGCTAATTAAACAAGATTTTATTAACGTATTTGAAAACTACGATGTAATTATCGGACCAAGTTCTCCGACAACAGCTTTCAAAATTGACGGCATGATCAATGATCCAATTACAATGTATTCCAATGATATTTTAACTGTTCCGATTAACTTAGCTGGCGTACCAGCTATTTCTGTTCCTTGTGGATTCTCAGATGGCTTACCAGTAGGCTTACAAATTATCGGTAACTACTTTGAAGAATCGTTATTATACAAAGTAGCACATGCTTTTGAACAGGAAACAACATTCCATAAAGAAAAACCAAACTTATAGGGGGCGTAGCAATGAATTTTGAAACAGTTATTGGACTTGAGGTTCACGTAGAGTTAAAAACCAATTCAAAAATATTTTCTTCTGCGCCAGCTCATTTTGGAGCAGAACCAAATACAAATACAACCGTGGTAGACTTAGGTATGCCAGGTGTTTTACCAGTTTTAAATAAACGTGCTGTAGAATTCGGTATGAAAGCAGCGATGGCAATCAACTGTGAAATTGCTGAACATACAAAATTCGACCGCAAAAACTATTTCTATCCAGATAATCCCAAAGCATATCAAATTTCCCAATTTGATAAACCAATCGGCGAACATGGCTGGATTGAAATCGAAGTTGGCGGCAAAAAGAAAAAAATCGGCATCACTCGTCTTCATTTAGAAGAAGATGCTGGGAAAAACACGCATACTTCTCATGGTTATTCGTTAGTAGATATTAACCGTCAAGGAACGCCACTAATCGAAATCGTTTCTGAACCAGACATTCGTTCTGCAGAAGAAGCTTATGCGTACCTAGAAAAATTAAAATCTATTATTCAATACACTGGCGTATCCGATGTGAAAATGGAAGAAGGTTCGATGCGCTGTGATGCCAATATCTCTATCCGTCCAATCGGCCAAGAAGAATTTGGTGTGAAAACAGAACTAAAAAACCTGAACTCATTCAACAATGTGCGTAAAGGTATCGAATATGAAGAAAAACGCCAAGCAGAAGTGCTTAAGTCTGGCGGCATTATCGAACAAGAAACTCGTCGTTTTGAAGAAGCAACTGGAAAAACTTCCTTGATGCGTATCAAAGAAGGTTCTGACGATTATCGTTATTTCCCAGAGCCAGATTTAGTAGATTTATTTATTGATGACGCTTGGAAAGAACGTATTCGTGCAGAAATTCCTGAACTTCCAGATAAACGTCAAATTCGTTACATTAACGATCTTGGTTTACCGGCATATGACGCAATGGTTCTTACGCTTACGAAAGAAATGTCTGACTTTTTTGAAGCAACTCTTGTAGCTGGAGCAGATGCAAAACAAGCATCTAACTGGTTAATGGGCGAAGTTTCTGCCTACTTAAACGCAGAACAAAAAGAGCTTCATGAAACAGGACTAACTCCTGAAAACCTTGCTGGCATGATTAAATTAATCGAAGCCGGTACTATTTCCTCTAAAATTGCTAAAAAAGTTTTCCGCGAATTAGCGCAAAATGGTGGCGATGCAGAGCAAGTAGTAAAAGACAAAGGACTTGTTCAAATTTCCGATGAAGGAGCTTTACGCACTATCATCAGCGAAATTCTAGATAACAATGAGCAATCCATTGTCGATTTCAAAAATGGTAAGGATCGTGCTGTTGGATTCTTAGTTGGCCAAGTAATGAAAGCAACCAAAGGGCAAGCAAATCCGCCAATGGTTAATAAATTATTACTAGAAGAAATGAACAAACGTTAAATAATGGGCAGTGAGGCATTTGCCTCACTGCTTTATTTATTAGGAATTTATGGCGAAATTTGCTATAATATTACTATCATGTGTCAAAACGCGCTTTTCTTTTGAACAACGCTGTTTGAGTGAAGGAGAGGACAAACATAATGCAAAAACACGCTCGAGTTATTTATAATCCTACATCTGGAAGAGAAATCATTAAAAAAAACCTTGCAGATGTCCTTTCGATATTAGAGCAAGCAGGCTACGTAACATCTGCGCACGCGACTACAGCAGAGCCAGATGATGCCAAACATGCCGCTGAAGAAGCTGTAAGAAATCGATTTGATTTAGTTGTAGCAGCTGGTGGAGATGGAACCATTAATGAAGTGATTAACGGTATTGCCGAAAAAGAATATCGCCCCAAAGTAGGGATTATACCAACCGGGACAACCAACGATTTTGCAAGAGCCTTACACGTGCCTAGAGATGTGATTAAAGCAACGAAGATTATAGCAGCTGGTCAAAGTGTAGCAATGGATATAGGTAAAGCAAACGAAACTTATTTTATTAATATTGGTGGCGGAGGTCGTTTAACAGAACTCACTTACGATGTTCCTAGCCGCTTAAAAACAATGCTAGGACAACTTGCTTATTATTTAAAAGGAATTGAAATGTTACCATCCTTAAAAGCAACCAAAGTAAAAGTAGAATATGATCAAGGCGTGTTTGAAGGGGAAGTGATGTTTTTCCTATTAGGATTAACTAATTCCATTGGAGGCTTTGAAAAAATTGCTCCGGATGCTAAGCTAGATGATGGTAAATTTTCGCTTATTATCGTAAAAAAAGTCAATTTAGCCGAATTTATCCGTTTAGTCACACTGGCGCTCCGAGGAGATCATATTAAGGAACCAAATGTTATCTATGTAAAATCCGAAAAAGTAATTGTCAATTCAGAAGACAAGATGCTGATTAATCTTGACGGCGAGCTTGGCGGGGAAACCCCGATGGAATTCCGCAATTTAAGACAACATATCGAATTTTTTGCTAGTGTGGATGATATTCCAGCAACTGATTTATTCATAAAAGAAAATAGCTGAAAACTGCCCTGCTTGGTAGTTTTTTTCTTTAGCCTAAACGTCCTAATTGCAACATAGTAAAAAGGATGTAATTATTGTTAGATATTTGTCTTATTTGAGCAAAACAAGTATAATAGGTATTCTGACAAGAAATGAGGTGAATGCGATATGACAAGTGGACATCAATTTAAAAGGTTCACGATGATAATAATCGTTCTTATCATTGCTATCGCAGCGGCTGTTTTTTTCTTTTGGCAAGTGGATGCAGAAGAACAGGCTCCAAAAGTAAGTAAAACAGAGCTAATTGAAAGTAATAAAGTATGGATAAACAATCAAATGCAAATTCCAATACAAGATAAAATTATTTTATCTATCCCGGCAACAAATACAAATACAACGATTGCATCTAATGGAGATTTGATTTTAGAAACAACTAATGAAGAAATTTTAAAAGAATTAGCTTCTTCTGATAATCGTTATAAAGATATTAAAGCATATCGACTTCGTATTGAAGCAAAGAAAGTTTCTGAGTATATCACTAACACAAAATATCGTTACCCAACAACAACGATTCAGAAAAAGTTCGCCAATTATGAAATTACAAGTGGTGAACGTTCTGTACAGACAGAAAAAACGCCTGTACAAATAGAAGAAACAACAAACAATGATATCAAAGTATCTCTAAATACAAGCTATTCAAGCGATGATGCTGAAGTCGCAGCTGATATTTTTAATAGCCAAATTCCAGAAGAAACGACTATTACAGATAACACAAAAAATTTAATCACGAATAAAAATGTTACCATCTATCCAAAAACATTTGTTTATGATTTTACGTTACAAAAAAATACTATGCTTGTTTTTAAAGAGCAAGAAGAAGCAGTAATTAAAGAACCAATCGGCATCGAATATATTATTAAGTAAAGCAAAGAGAGGGGCAAGGGACTTTGGAAGCATCCCTTTTAAAAAAGAACCAATCCATTGAACTTACTATTGAAGATTTAACGCATGACGGCAGTGGGGTTGGCAAAATTGACGGATACCCATTTTTCATTCCAAATACGTTACCTGGCGAAAAAGTGACAGCAAAAATAATAAAATTAAATAAAAATTATGGTTTTGCTCGGATGGAGAATATTGAAACTGTTAGTGCAAATCGTGTAGAGCCTCCTTGTGCGGTTTATTCCAAATGTGGCGGTTGTAGTTTGCAACATTTAAGCTACGATGGCCAGCTTGAATTCAAACGAAATCAAGTGGAAGAAACGATGAAACGCATTGGTAAACTAAACGTAGAAGTTCCTGAAACGCTAGGTATGGAAAACCCGTGGCGCTATCGCAATAAATCACAAGTACCGGTAGGTTTTGTTAATGGTAAGTTAACAGCTGGCTTTTATCAAAAAAGAAGCCATGCCATTATTGATATGTCGACCTGTTTAATTCACAATGAGCAAGGTGATTTTGCTGTTCAAAAAACACGTGAAATCCTAGCTAAATACGGAACAGAGCCTTATGATGAACAAACAGGAAAAGGCGATATCCGCCATATTATGACAAGATTTGCGCATACAACTGGACAGTTAATGATTGTCCTTGTAACAACAAAAGAACGTATGCCTTTTAAAGAAGAAATTGTACGTGATTTGGTCGAACAACTAGAATTAACTTCTATCGTTCAAAATATTAACCCACATAAAACGAATGTGATTTTTGGAGATCGTACAAAAACACTTTGGGGAAAAGATATTATTGAAGACACGATTCATGGTATTCGTTTTGCAATTTCGGCTCGTTCATTTTATCAAGTGAATCCGCTCCAAACAGAAGTTTTGTATCAACAAGCAATCGACGCGGCTGAGTTAACAGGTGAAGAAACAGTGATTGACGCTTATTGCGGCATTGGTTCTATTTCCCTTTGTCTCGCGAAAAAAGCCAAGCATGTCTATGGGGTAGAAATTGTGGATCAAGCGATACAAGATGCTCGTGCAAATGCAGAACTCAATGAATTAGCGAATACTACTTTTGAAACAGGGAAAGCAGAAGAGGTTATTCCATCTTGGTATAAAGCTGGCATTGTAGCAGACGTCTTAGTTGTCGATCCACCACGAAAAGGCTGCGATGAAAAGTTACTTGAAACTATTTTGGCAATGAAACCAAAGAAAGTCGTATATGTTTCTTGTAATCCTGGGACATTAGCCCGAGATATGAAAATATTAACAGATGGTGGCTATGTAGCGAAAAAAGTCCAACCAGTAGATATGTTTCCAATGACGACACATATTGAAGCTGTGACTGTTTTACATTTAAATTAAGAATACAAAAACCGCCATAATGGGATAAATGGCGGTTTTTGTTTTTCGAGTGTGTGGTTGACTAATAAATCAACAGACGAGATTAATAAAAACCAAGTCCAGCTTTATTTAACCACGAAATAAATAAATGGTCAAAAGAGCAAAAATTAACTTTTATGAGAATAGAACCAATTTAATTAACTAATTTCATCTGGTATAGTTAATTAAAATACAATAAAAGCGAAAATCATCCTTAAAATTGTCATGAAATTGTCACCTTTTTTTCTTCTTTCAAAAAGGTAGATAGTCTGGTAAGATGAATGTAAGAGATTTCACATGAATGGAGGAAATGAGAATGGCAATTACTATGTATATCGACCAGCCTGGTGCCACGTTAAATCGTGAGACAACACATCCACATTTCAACGAACATTTTAAAGCGAGTTTTTATTTGGATGAACAGGATAGCTATGGCCCATTTGGATATGAAGATGGACTTGAAGTACTTCGACGTTTAGAAGAATATTTTAGTGATAAAAGTGATCAAGGACTCAATTTATCGTCATTTCCGAAATACATGATGGAAACAGTGAAAAAAGCAAGCTATGTTCCAGCGAAAGACGATGATGTAGAGCGATTGAAACAACTTTTGGTTGAGTTTGGCAGTGATGTTCGAGCATCCGATAGAATTACTGTCTCAGCAGCTTTAGCTCAAATCAAAATCACGGGCTATGTTTTACCTGCTCTTCGTGATGCGGCACTGGAATCACTTCATCGCGAAATAGAATTGAACAAAATAGAAAATATTGACGCAGGTTATGCGGACAGTATGTTTTATGACTTATTAACATTTACAAAAGACTATACATCTGTGTTACCAGGTATGTGGTGTAGACATTGCACAGAATAAAAAAACAACGCTAATTTTAGCGCTGTTTTTTTACTTATCTAACATGGTTAAAATAGTTTGAGCAACTTCTTGTTGATTACGATTATCCGTATTAACAATAAAATCTGCGGAATCTTGATAATGAGCAATTCTTGGTTCGAAAATTGCACGAATTTCTTCGGCTGTTTTTTGCTGTACGAGCGGTCGAGTGGTGTCGCCTTTTAAGCGATTCATAAATACTTCGGGATCCGTTTCTAAATAAATAACCGGATATGTATTTTTTAAAACTTCTCTATTTTCAGGATTAAGAACAATGCCACCACCTGTTGCTATAACGGCTTTGGTTGTTGCTAATTCTTTTAATTTTTCATGTTCTAGACGGCGGAATTCTTTTTCACCATATTTAGCAAAAATGTCCGATACACTCATTCCTTGTTCGCTTGTAATTACTTCGTCAATATCGATGTACGGTAAGTCAGCTAAGTTTGCGAGTATATTTCCAACCGTTGTTTTTCCAGCTCCCATGAAGCCAATTAAGATAACTTGATCGATGATGTTCTCCTCCTTTATTGGATTATTACATTTTACTACTTAAAAGCATTAAAGAAATTATATCACAAATGCCAAAAAGGTCAACTGAAAGTAGGCTGATTTCTTTAAATTAAAAAGCTACATGAATGCCTTCTTCCCATTGTAGTATATTTTTAGTACAATAGAAATAATAGAGCTGTAAAACTGGAGGAAAATAATGATAGAAAATGAGTTAGAACATGCAAAGAAAACGGAGAAAATCGAATTTGGGGTAAATCGACGTTTGATTTTTTCAAGTTGTTTACTTTGGATGGCTGTTGGATTATTACTTTATGTTGTTTTTAGTCATATCAAAGGTGTAAATGGCATAGAGGAAATGATTTTACTCGTATTTATCGGCCTTTGTGTGTTACGTCCATTGTTTCGGTTAATTAATATCGCTCCCACCGTAGAATTAACAGAACGTGGAGTTGCTTATCGTGGTGATTTTAAATCATGGAATGAAATTAAAAAAACAGAACTGAAAAAACCAGCAATGATGCTTTTTTCACAAGGTAGATTAATAATTATGACATCGATAAATGGGCGGGAAGAAGTGGCATGGGACATAGTTGCTGCGGATGTTTCTATTAGTTTAGAGGAACTGGAAAAACTCATTCAATCGATGCGTTCAACTTATACAGATGACGAAACCATTGGAATGGAAATCTTTGTGGAAAAGAAATAATAAGAAAAATCATTTATCTGTTTTTTTACGGATAAATGATTTTTTTAATAAATACAACTATAGCCCATAGTATCTTGTTTAAAATTAAGGTAAAATAACCAAATAAGAACGTAACGGGAGGAATACAATGGAAACAGTGCTAAAGGCGCATAAAGTTAGAAAAGTATACGGTTCAAAAGGAAATTTATTTTCTGCGCTTGGAAGTATTAGTCTAGAGATACAAAAAGGCTCCTTTGTAGGCATTATGGGTCCCTCTGGTGCTGGGAAATCTACTTTATTAAATGTATTGTCTTCTATAGATAAACCAACCTCTGGAGAAATTGAGATTGGTGGAAAGCAAATTTCTACCATGAACGGAAAAGAATTAGCTGTTTTTAGAAGAGATCAGCTTGGTTTTATATTTCAAGACTATAATTTATTAGATACGATGACTGTGAAGGATAATATTGTTCTACCGCTGGCTCTTGCTCATATTAAACAAGCTGAAATTGATCAGCGGTTTGAAATTATTGCACGTCAATTTGGGATTTTTGAGTTAAGGAACAAGTACCCAACCGAAATATCTGGTGGACAAAAGCAGCGAACAGCGGTTTGTCGAGCAATGATTACTGAACCAACGCTGATTTTTGCGGATGAACCCACTGGCGCGCTTGATTCCAAATCAGCGACCAATTTATTAGAAGGACTCTCTCAAGCAAAAGATGTGCGTGATTCCACTATTATGATGGTGACGCACGATGCTTTTGCAGCCAGTTACTGCGAAAGAATTATGTTTATTAAAGATGGCGAAATTTTCACTGAAATCTACCGAGGGACAAGTTCTAGAAAACAATTTTTCCAGAAGGTATTAGATGTTTTGGCGCTTCTTGGAGGTGGCGAAAACGATGTTATTTAAAGTCGCGCTGACCAATATGCGAAAGAACTTTAATCAATATATTGTTTATTTTGTTTCGTTAATTGTTTGTGTATTAGTTTTTTTTACGTTTGTTTCGTTATCGTATAACCCGCTGATTGACACAGTGTTTAAACGTTGGGAGTTATTCGGACCGGCCATGTTTTCGTCAGCTAGTCTCATGTTAATATTGTTTATTATCTTTTTTATATTTTATTCCAATAGTTTTTTTCTTAAAAGACGAAAACGAGAAATAGGGCTTTATTCATTACTTGGTTTGCGAAAATCGCAAATTGTATTAGTATTATTTTTTGAAAATGCGATGCTATATATGCTTGCAACTATTTTTGGTGTTTTAATTGGAATTTTCTCTTCTAAATTGTTTGCAATGGTCTTATTTTGGATAGTTGGCCTTGCGATTGATGCAGAATTTATTATTTCTTTTAAAGCGATTATCGATACGATGCTGGTCTTTTTTGGTATCATGCTTTTCACATCTGTTTATGCTGTTTTTCTTGTATTACGTTATAATTTGAATCAGCTATTTAAAAATGATGAAAAAGAAGAAAAAGTAGCCAAAGGTTCGCTGGTTTTTATGTTAATTGGGTTAGCTTTAATCGCTTTTGGATACTATGTGGCAACGAGGAATATTGAAGAATCGCCTATTTGGCTAGCCTATGGTTTTTTTGATTTAATTTTAGTGATACTTGCTTGCGTTATTTTAGGAACCTGGCTGATGGTTAGGTTTGGCACCCCTTATGTAATTCGACAACTATACAATAATAAACGTTTCTTTTATAAAGGGACGAATGTGCTGGGGATTACATCGCTTCGTTTTAGGTTAAAGAAAAATGCTAGTACGATTGCGATGATTGCTGTACTTAGTGCGACAACGTTAACGATTATTGGCTCCATGAGTAGTTTTTATGTGCGTACAATTAATGATATTTCAGCGGAGAATCCCTCCAGTTATCAAGTGCTCAATATTTCTGCTAAAAATGAAAAAGAGATTATTCAAACGATTCATGATGATCAAGATCATAAATTGAAAAAGTTGATGCAAGCAGAGATGCTTAGCGCTGAAGTGGAATATAAAGATATTCCTAAATATAAAATGCATATGGATACATTCATTCATACCATTGTATCGGAATCAGAATATAATCGTATCGGTGAAAGGCAGCAGAGCGATTTTGTCCAATCTAAAAAAATTGCCTATGGTGAAGCGATCTTACTTGGAAAAAATACTTATTACGCAAGGCCAGACATTCAAGAAAAATGGCTTACTCGTAAAATGGTCGTTCAATCAAATAAATCAGCTGCAAAGAAAATGCCACCAATAAAAGTAGTGGATTTCCGAGAAAATTCAATTTTTAATACAGGAATTTCTTATGAAACGCTGGTTGTTTCCGATGAATATTATGATGATTTGGAACGACTTTTCCGCCCTGAATCTGTGACAATGTTTGATATTACTAATCCGAATCATAGTGAGAGCTTAGATAAGAAAGTGCAAACAATCGTTGACGGGGAGCCTTCATTATTCTCGGACAATGTTTCTTCCTATTATACGAATTACCACTTGATCTCCACAGTGGTAGGTTCATTATTATTTATAGGTATTTTTATTGGCATTGTATTCTTTTTAGCAACAGGAAGTATCATTTACTTCAAATTAGTTACAGATGCTGTTTCTGAAAAAGGCAAGTTTGAGATTTTATTTAAACTAGGGGTTACTGAAAAAGAAATCCGGAAAATTATTTCCAAGCAGGTATGGCCGATTTTTGTTATTCCATTATTTTTTGGAATTGCGCATTCCATGGCTGCACTGTGGGGTATTTCTATTAATTTAATGGATAATATAAAATATCCGGTATTAATTGGTACAGGTATTTATATTGTCTGTTATACGGCGTATTACTTTTTGTGTATCAATTCTTTTACCAAAATTGTGATGGCCAATAAAAAGTAATTGGCTTTTGTGGTTATTTCAGCTAAAATGAGAAGAGAGTTCCACCGAGGGAGGCACTAGAAATGGTAAAGGTATATATCGTAGAAGATGATGAAGTGATTCGTGATACAATTCGAAAACATTTAAGTAAATGGGGATTTGAGATTGGTGTAGTAGAGGATTTTAACAATATTTTACAAGAGTTTTTAGCTTTCGAACCCCAATTAGTTATTTTAGATGTTAATCTTCCTTTCTTTGATGGTTTTTATTGGTGTAATCAAATCCGAGAAGTTTCGAATGTACCCATTATCTTTTTATCATCACGTAATTCGCGAATGGACCAAATAATGGGCATGAACATGGGTGCAGATTATTATATTGAAAAACCAGTTGATCTGGATGTTTTAATGGCGAGGATAAATGCTCTATTAAGGCGAACATATTCCTACGCAGATTTAGAAGAAGCAAATGTAATGGAGCATAATAATGTTTTCCTACACATTGATACGAACACACTTACACATTTAGAAGATAAAATTGAGCTAACGAAAAATGAATTTTTGATTTTATATGAATTAATGAAACAAAAAGGTAGCATTGTAAGTCGTGATGAAATTATGCGCGCACTTTGGGAAGATGAAAGTTTTGTTGATGATAATACATTGACAGTTAATGTTGTTCGTATTCGTAAAAAACTTGCAGAAATTGGTTTGAGCGAATTTATCAAAACAAAAAAAGGCCAAGGATATATGATTGAATGACGAAAAAACAGGGAGATAGCGCTAAAAAAACGCGAACTTCCTGTTTTTCGTAAATGGAGGAGGAGTCCAAATGAAAATTTTAGTATTCGGTGGTACTCGTTTTTTTGGCAAGAAATTAGTGGAAAGACTTGTTTCAGAAGGACATGATGTCACCATTGGCACAAGGGGAAAAACAGAAGATAATTTTGGTGATACTGTCAAACGAGTTGTTTTAAATCGAGAATCAAGAGATGCTTTATTCCAATTAGCAAAAGAAGACTGGGATGTTATTTACGATAATATATGTTTCTCTCCGAAAGAAGCACTTTATGCCGTAGATGCATTTAAAGGCAAGGTAAAACGATACATATATACATCATCACTCTCTGTTTATAGTCAAAAAGGTCGAGCTTTAGTTGAGGCTGACTTTAATCCAGAGCATTACGAAATTGTTATTGGTGATAAAGAAGATTTTGATTACGGTGAAGGGAAACGACTTGCTGAAGCCGTATTTTTCCAAAAAGCTTCTTTTCCAGTTGTAGCAGTTCGTTTTCCAATCGTGCTTGGACTTGACGATTACACAAAACGCCTTCACTTTCATATTAATCATATTAAAAACCACCAAGAAATTGGAATTAGTAATGGACAAGCTGAGATTGGCTTTATTACTTCTGATGAAGCGGCACATTTTTTAGAGTGGGTTGGCGTGGAATCGGATCTGACAGGTCCAGTAAACGCTACCTCCAATGGCACATACGCGTTAAATGGTTTTATCAAAATGCTTGAAGAAAAAATCGGGGAATTAGCACTAGTTGAAGAGGTGACGGATGACGTCGATGATTCCCCGTTCGGCATTGAAAAAACCTATTATTTAGATAATGCGAAAGCTACCGAAGCTGGTTTTGTTTTTAATGATTTAAAAGTATGGTTACCGGCTTTAGTGACAGATATTTTAAAAGAAAATTAATTTGGGGGAAAAATAACACTATGTTAAACTTTGAAGAAAAAAAAGCATTAATAGAATCTATCAATGGTTTTGAATTACATGAAATTTCTATGGGTCGTATTAACGTGCACTATCCAGCAAGTAAAAGAGATAAGAAAATCATCGTCAAACATCTTCATCCAAACGGCAATGCTTTTGTTTATGCACCATTTTTAGAGGTAGAGCCACTCGACAAACAAGGCTATGTGAATGTAAAAGATTACTCCGAAAATGAAATACGCGTATTACTATTAGAAGCAAAAGAATTCATGGATAGTGACGAGGATGGCTATAAAGAAGGTCTAACTAAAATATATCAAGACAATAGTGGCGAAAAACTTTCACTAGTGTATGAAAATAAAATGTGGGTTATTTATACGGGGGAGAACTTGGAAGCAGTTTTCCCAACCCTTGAAAGCGCGGAAGGTTATTTGCTTGATGAAGGTTTCTTTGAAGCTTAATTGACGGAGGCGAATTTTGGTGGAGAATTTAAAACAACTGCAAGAACGAGTTGCAGTAAGTGATGGACGAGCAAAAGCAGATTTAGTGATAAAAAATGGACGAATAATAAATGTCTTTTCAGGAGAAATAATGGACGGAGATATTGCCATCAAAAACGGTTATATTGCTGGTATTGGTAGTTTTCCAGATGCAGAAAAGATAATAGATGCTGCCGGTGCCTTTATTGCACCTGGTTTTATTGATGCACATGTCCACGTGGAGAGTGCGATGGTCACACCTGCTGAGTTTGCCCGTGTCTTACTCCCAAATGGTGTTACAACGATTGTTACAGACCCGCATGAAATTGCCAATGTTGCTGGAGAAAAAGGAATCGAGTTTATGCTAGAAGATGCCAAAGGGGCTCCACTAGATATGTTTGTAATGCTTCCTTCAAGCGTTCCCGCAACGGAAGGGGAGCATAATGGAGAAACACTACACGCCGAGAAACTCCACCCACTTTATAGACACGAAAAAGTAATCGGCCTTGCAGAAGTAATGGACTTTCCGTCCGTAGCAAAGGGCAGCGATGATATTTTAAGGAAAATAATCGATGCTAAAAAAGAAGGCGGTCGAATTGATGGCCACGGTGCCGGCCTAACTAGCGCTGATTTGAATAATTATTTGGCAGTTGGCATTCGGACAGACCACGAGAGCACCACGGCGAAAGAGGCGACAGACCGCTTACGTGCTGGGATGTTTGTTATGTTGCGTGAGGGAACTGTAGGTCGTGATTTACTTCAAACAATTCCTGCCGTATCTGAAAAAAATAGCCATCGTTTTTGCTTTTGCACAGATGATAAACTAATTAATGATTTAATTACAGAAGGATCGATTAACTATAACATTAAACTGGCTATCAAAAATGGAATAGACCCAATTACCGCTATCCAAATGGCAACCATTAATGCTGCTAATTGTCATAATTTGCCATACCTTGGTGCAGTTGCTGCAGGATACCAAGCGGATATTGTTTTTCTAACAGATATAGAAACAGTAGAAATTAGTAAAGTTTTGAAAAATGGAGAAGTAGTCGTGGATAATGGTGTTCGTAACGAAGCAGCTTTTAAGCAACAAGCAGCAGTACCATTTGTATCTCCACCAATTAATCATCATGTACATTTACAAGATTTAGCGTTACCTTTGACCAAAGAAACGTGTTATGTAATCGGAATGCAACCCAATAGCTTATTTACAGAAAAACGTATCGAACAAGTGACTATTCAAGGCGGTAAGTTTGTTCCAACCGTGGAAAACGATTTACTCAAAATGGCAGTTGTAGAGCGTCACCATGATACTGGTTGTGTCGGAGTGGGTATCGTAAAAGGCTTTGGTTTAACAGAAGGCGCAATTGCTACGACTGTCGCGCACGATTCTCATAATATTGTTGCTGTTGGCGTTAGTGATGAAGCAATGAAAGCGGCTATTGATCATATTACTCAAACAGGTGGCGGGATTGCTGTAGTAAACGGAGCTGGTCAGGTACTTCATGATTTAGCCCTTCCTATCGCTGGATTGCTTAGTGATAAATCATACGAAGAAGTGGAAAACGATTTAGCGGGTCTTTTAAATGCCTTTAAACAGATTAGTACAGCTAACGGTTTTGATCCATTTTTAACATTGTCATTCTTAACATTACCAGTTATTCCAGAATTAAAATTAACCGATCAAGGGTTGTTTGATTTTGCTACGTTTCAAATTATTTCAAATGAAGTAAACTAATTAGTAGCGAGGAGGTGCGCCATGAATTGGTGGAGTTATTTAAAAGATAAGCGATTTTTCTTATTGTTTTTTTGTAGTATTATGTTTTTTGTGGGCGTGTTGATTTCGATTGATCCGAACAGTAAATTAACGCTTGGAAATTTCATTTACTTGTATGTTTTTGTTTTAGTCTTCTTACTTTCCTATCTCGTGCTGGGCTATTTCTTTAAATATAGTTATTGGCGCGAAATGAAGGAACTTGTTAGCGGGGAGATTGAAGAGAATATCATTGAATTACTACCAAAACCACGTACTCGCGAACAAGCCTTTTTTAACCAACTAATGGCGAAGAAACATAAAGAAGAATTACGAACAATTAGTAAGCTACAGGATAAACAGCAAGAATACCATGATTTTATTTTATACTGGGTACATGAAGTAAAAACCCCAGTTGTTGCAAGTAAAATGTTAATTAACAATCCTGATTTAAATGATACAGAAACAATTTTCAAGCAAATTGATGAAGAATTAACAACAATAGATAAATTAGTTATGCAGGCACTTTATTTTTCACGACTAGATACATTCTCAAAAGACTATTTTATTCAGGAGCAAAATCTTGGAGTAGTAGTGCGCGAATCGGTCAAACGTCATTCTAAACTTTTCATTGGGAAGAAAATGAAATTGGATTTGCAAAATGTAGATATGGATGTGCGGACGGATAGTAAGTGGCTTGGTTTTATTTTGGATCAAATCTTGTCCAATGCACTCAAATACACAAAAAGTGGTGGCGAAGTAAAAATTTGGTGTGATACAGAAGCATCGGGTAAGAAAGTTTTGCACATGAAAGACAATGGACGTGGAATTAAGGAAGAAGATTTACCACGTGTTTTCGAGCAAGGTTTCACGGGTAATATTGGTAGACAAGAGAAAAAAGCAACGGGCATGGGTTTATACCTAGCTAAACAAATGGCAAAGAAACTAGGTCACGAAATTTGTATTCAATCTGAGAGTGGCGTAGGAACAGAAGTGAAAATCTACTTTGAACAGAAAGATGATTACTTACTGATTGCCAAAGATTAATAAAAAGTGGTACACCAATTATGATTGGCGTATCACTTTTTTTGTAAATAAAACGGTTGACTCTATCGCTTTATCGTGGTAGAGTATTAGCAAGAAGAAGTAAAAGCGTCGAACAGAACAAGTAGAGCGTAATTCTTTAGAAGAGAGTCCTTGGTTGGTGTGAAAGGATAAAGATAGCGTTATCGAACACATCTCGGAGCTGGTTTGCTGAAGCATAAGTGAGTAGGTGAACTCGGGTTAAGCCCGTTATAGCTTGTTAGTCTCGAACTAACAGAGGTTGATACTGCGAAGTATCAGCAAATTGAGGTGGAACCACGTGAATATTATTCTCGTCCTCTTGGCCAATTAGTGCCAAGTGCGACGGGATTTTTTTATGTTAAAAAAGGAGCGAAGAATTATGGATTATATCATGGAGATTTTACCAGCATTACTTGATGGGGCAAAAACAACACTGCTCGTTTTTGCAGTTACGTTAGTTTGTTCGATACCACTCGGGGCGGTTGTGGCAGTTGGGAATATCAGCAAAATAGCCCCACTTAAATTTATTTTAAATATTTACATCTGGATTATGCGAGGCACGCCATTACTTTTACAATTAATTTTTATTTATTATGGCTTACCGATTATCGGGGTTGTTTTTGACCGAATGGATGCCGTGTTTATTGCTTTTATTTTAAATTATGCAGCTTATTTTGCAGAGATTTTCCGCGGGGGATTTCTTTCCATCGAAAATGGGCAATATGAGAGCGCCAAAGTTTTAGGTCTTACTTACGGCCAGACACTTCGGAAAATTGTCTTACCACAAGTTGTCAAACGTGTCTTACCAGCAATTGGGAATGAAGTTATTAACTTAGTAAAAGACTCGTCCTTAGTCTACATTCTCGGAATTGGCGATTTACTAAGAGCTGGGAAAATTGCAATGAGTAGAGATGTTACACTGATTCCACTCGTATTAGTAGCAGCAATCTACTTAGCATTAACTGCCATTCTAACTGTATTATTTAAACAACTTGAAAAACGTTTTAGTTATTATAAATGAGGTGAAGAAAATGTTGGAAATTAAAAACCTATCGAAAAAATTTGATCAAAAAACAATTTTAGATAATGTGAATATTACACTTCAAGATGGCGAGATACTTTCCATTGTTGGTCCATCTGGTGGCGGGAAAACAACTTTACTTCGCTGTATTAGCGGACTAGAAAAAATGGATGCCGGCGAAATTTTAATTGATGGTGAAAAAATTGACCCAATGTCGAGAAAAGATGTGGAAAATACGATTGGTGTTGTTTTCCAAGAATTCCACTTATTTCCGCATTTAAGTGTTTTAGATAACTTGATTTTAGCGCCGACGCTTGCTCGGAAAACAAAGAAAGCAGATGCCGTTAAAGAAGCAGAACGATTACTTGGCTTACTTGATTTAGCCGATAAAGCAAATAGCATGCCGTACCAATTATCAGGCGGACAAAAACAACGGGTCGCGATTGCCAGAGCGCTTGCGATGAATCCCAAAGTGCTGCTATTTGATGAACCGACATCCGCTTTAGATCCTGACTTGCGCGATCATGTTGCAGCATTAATTTTAAGTTTGAAAAAGGTTGGTATTACGCAAATTATCGTTACACATGATCACACTTTTGCCGAAAAAGTTGCGGATCAAATGATGGAAGTAGAACCACTAAAAAAGGAGGCAATCTAACATGAAAAAAGGATTATTAATAACTGTAATGTTAATGGTGATGTTAGCGCTGGGAGCTTGTTCCAGCAGTGAATCTAAAGAGGACCAGTGGAGTAGAATAAAAAAAGATAAAGAAGTTGTAATTGGTTTAGATGATAGTTTTGTACCGATGGGATTTCGTGATAAAGACGATAATTTGGTTGGTTTTGATATTGATCTTGCGAAAGCTGTATTTGCAGAATATGGCATCAAAGCAAAATTCACACCGATTGACTGGACGATGAAAGAATCGGAACTAAAGAATGGATCGATTGATTTAATTTGGAATGGTTATACTGTGACGGACGCGAGGAAAAAACAAGTCGCTTTTAGTCAACCTTACATGAAAAATGAACAAGTATTAGTTACTTTAAAATCAAGCAATATTAATCAATTTAGCGATATGAAAAATAAAACGCTTGGTGCGCAAAATGGGGCAAGTTCCATCGATGATATGGCGAAAAAACCAGAAGTGTTAACAGACATTATAAATAATAACGAACCAGAATTATACGATACGTTTGATACAGCTTTTATCGATTTAAATAATAAACGGATTGATGGTCTAATTATTGATGAAGTATACGCGCGTTATTACATTGATAAACAAAAAAATAAAGACGATTACAACATTATAACAGGCGGTTTTGATGCCACAGATTTTGCTGTAGGAATGCGCAAAAGTGATAAAGAACTGCAAAAAAAAATCAATGAAGCTTTTGAAAAATTATACAAAGAAGGAAAAATGCAAGAAATTAGTAAAAAATGGTTTGGTGATGACGAAATCGCTAAGCAATAGCGCGATTGACAGTAGGTTTAAGTTCCTATACAATTTGAATTATAAATGTCGCAGCCGAATATCCGACCGTGCCAGACAGAAGGGATGATTTTGTTGAATAAAGAATTGATTGTTCGCGGAGCTCCGCAAGAATATTTATGCCAAGTAGGCGCGTGGGATACATTACCTACTCACCTAGAACGCCGCGGTTTGAAAAATGTATTAGTAGTTCGTGGAAATGCTTCTTGGGAAGTCGCTAAAAAGAAATTCCCTGTTTTATCAACTGTTACATCTACTTTTGAAGTATATAATGGTGGTTCTACCTACGAGGAGCGCGATCGTCTGGTGGCAATCATGGAAACAAATAAGATGGATGCGATTATCGCAGTAGGTGGCGGGAAAATAGCTGACGTATGTAAAGCGGCAGCAGCAGTTTTACGTTTGCCAGTTATTATCTTACCGACGCTTGCATCAACTTGTGCCGCTTATACACCACTTAGTGTGATGTACGACGAAGAGGGCGCTATGATTCGTTACGATGTGTTTGCGAGTAGTAATGCGCTTTTATTAATTGATCCGGAAATGATTTTAGACTCACCAAAAGAGTTACTAATTGCAGGAATCGGTGATACGCTAGCTAAATGGTATGAAGCAGATGTGATTATAAATTCTTTACCGACCAAATCTGTCGAAATTGAAATCGCGCACTTTGCAGCTAAAATGTGTCGTGATAATTTGCTGCAATATAGTGGAGAAGCTCTTGCTGCCATGGATAAACAAGTGTTAAATGAAGCGTTTGTTAAAATTATCGAGACGAATATTTTAGTTGGTGGAATGGTCGGTGGTTTTGGCGATGATTATGGACGTTGTGCAGGAGCGCATTCGATTCATGACGCGCTAACGATGGTTCCAGAAACACATCACTTATTGCATGGTAATAAGGTAGCTTATGGTATTTTAGTTCAATTAGTAATAGAAAATAGATGGGATGAAATCGAGCGTTTGTTGCCATTTTATTCTGAGCTTGGACTTCCGATGAGTTTGTATGATATGGGGCTTGCGACACTTGCAGAAGAAACGCTTGTGGACGTATCTAGACGTGCAACGGAACCGCATGAAACAATCCATATGATGCCAGGTGAAATGACAGCTGATGTGGTGTTAAATGCGATGAAACAGTTAGAAGATAGTATGGCAATGAAACGAGTGACTAAGTAAAAATGATTATTCGGAAAGAACAACCACAAGATTACGAGGCCATTCGTCGTGTGAATGAGGAAGCTTTTAAAGGTACAGTAGAAGCAGACTTAATTGAAAGTATTCGGAGATCTGATTATTATCAACCGGCGTTATCTCTTGTTGCCGAAGCGGAAGATGGACTGATTGTTGGGTACATTATGTTTAGTGAGATTTCGCTTGAAGCAGCTGGACGAAGCAGATTTATTTTAGCACTTGCGCCACTTGCTGTTTTACCTGCATATCAAGGGACACGAGTTGGCTCGAGATTAATGGAAGAAGGAATCCGTTTATCACGCGAAAAAGCATATCCGGCCATTGCTGTGCTTGGACATGCTGATTATTATCCGCGATTTGGCTTTATTCCTTCTGAGCAGTTTGCTATTCCTGCGCCATTTGACGTGCCTGCTGAATACTTTATGCTATTAGAATTATATGATGGTAGTTTAGAAAACTTAGCTGGAACTATCCATTATCCAGCAGCATTTTCTGAAAATAATTAATTCGAAAAGAACGAAATAATAAACGAACGGAACAAATTCTCGGAAGGGGATAGGTTCCGTTTTTTTGTCGTAATAATCCCGACCGAACGCCGCAATTCTTTATCACGCAAAGCGATACTTTTCGTTTCCTTAAAAATCGCTCCATCTAAAATCATTTCGGGCAAAATACTAATACCAAGGCCTGCTCCGACAAGTCCTTGAATCGTATAAAAATCTCTACTTTGAAATGCTATTTGTGGCTCGAATCCTTTTTTATTGGCAGCTTTTGTTACGATTTTATATAAATCAAAGTCTTCTGGATAAAGCACGAATTTTTCGGAAGCGAGCTCTTTTAGAGAAACAGTGAAATTTTCAGCAAGTGGATGAGTTTTTGGAACGATTAGTTTTAATTTTTCATCAAAAAAACGAATGGCTTCAATTTGTTCGCTAGATTCTGGGACAGGCGATAAAAAAGTCATATCAAGGACGCCGCTTAAGAGCATCTCGGTAAGTTCTTCATTGGTGCCTTCCATAAACTGGTAGGTAATTTGCGGATATTTTTCCCGAAAGGTCGAAATAACGGATGGCAACACTTTGGTAGACAGGGAGTTCGGTAAGCCGACGCGAACAGTTCCTTTTGCGGGATCGGTATATTCGGTCACGAGTGCTTCGGCTTTTTGTAGTTCATTTAATGCGATTGCTGCTTGTTTTAAGAAATCTTGACCAACACTGGTGAGTTGCATATTTCTACCAACACGGTCAAATAAATGCACGCCGAGTTCTTCTTCGAGTTTCGTTATCTGTCTACTAACGGCAGATTGGGCTACGTGTAAATTCTCACTAGCTTTGGTCATATGCTCAACGCGGGCTACTTCCATAAAATACTTTAATTGTCGTAGTTCCATTTCTTACCTCCGATTGTTCTCGAAATGAGATTGTTTTATTCTATTATATATATTGTTTCGATAAATGAAAAGGAATAAAATAGATACTACAAGAAATGTAAGGTAAGCTGAATCGCTGGTTAATTATCAGTTAATTTAAATAATTACCAAAAAGACTCAGAAGGATTCGGTTTTTGAAGAGGAGGAACTAGGATGAAACAAACTAATTTGCCAAAAAAGCACGGCCTATACAATCCAGAAAATGAGCAAGATGCTTGTGGAATTGGCTTCGTAGCAAATATTAAAAAGATTTCTTCTCATAAAATTGTCGAACAAGGTATTCATATGCTTTGTCAATTAAAGCACCGCGGTGGAGAAGTTGGTGGGGATACGGGCGATGGCGCTGGTATTTTACTTGAGATTTCAGACTCTTTCTTCCGACGCGAATGTAGCAAACTAGGTATTACTTTACCTGAAAAATATCATTATGCTGTTGGGATGTTTAATTTCCCTCAAAATAAAACAGAACGTGAATGTTTAATGGACGAAACAGAAAAACTGATTGCGAGTGAAGGCCAAATGTTCCTTGGTTGGCGCAAATTACCAACTGATGTAACAAAGGTAGGTGCTGGTGCAAGAAAAACAGAACCAGCGATTTATCAACTATTCATTCAAAAAAATGCCAAGTTAGATGAAGCTGGGTTTGAACGAGCACTTTATTTAATTAGAAAGCAAATCGAAAAGTTTGCTGCGACTTCTAAGCTAATTACAGAGACTTTCTACGTTCCAAGTTTATCCACAAGAACAGTTATTTTTAAAGGAATGTTACTGCCAGAACAAATTAATCAATACTATTTAGATTTAGCAGATCCAGCGTATGTATCGGCTTTTGCGCTAGTGCATTCTCGTTTTTCGACGAATACTTTTCCTAGTTGGGAGCGGGCGCATCCTTATCGATATTTAATTCATAACGGTGAAATTAATACGCAACGTGGTAATGTCAACTGGATGAAAGCTCGGGAGAAAAGAGCGGAATCTGGTTTACTTGGTGAAGATTTAGCCAAATTACTGCCAATTATTGATGAAAGCGGTAGTGACTCGGCAACTTTAGATAATGCGTTAGAATTTTTAGTGCAAGCAGGGCGTTCATTACCTCATGCGGCAATGATGCTTATTCCAGAACCTTGGGATAAAAATCCGCATATGACTGATCCGAAACGCGCTTTTTACGAATATCATAGTACGCTAATGGAGCCTTGGGATGGACCGACATCGATTTCCTTTACAAATGGTCGTGTAATCGGGACAATTTTGGATAGAAACGGCTTACGTCCGGCTCGTTATTATGAAACGAAAGACCATACGATTATTTATTCTTCAGAAACGGGCGTTGTGCCAGTAGATCCGAGTGAGATTATTCGCAAAGAAACTGTTGGCGCGGGAACGATGTTGTTAATTGATTTAGAAGAAGGTCGAATTGTGGCGGACGCTGAATTAAAAGAAGAACTAACAACGGAAAAACCGTACCGTGCATGGTTGGAAGCGGAAATGACAGAAATTGCCGATTTAGCAGCAGCCGATTTACATTATGAAGCAATGGATAAATCAGAACGTTTTAAAAAACAACGAGCATTTGGTTACACACAAGACGAATTAAATAAAATTTTGATTCCGATGGTAACAGAGAAAAAAGATCCAATGGGCGCAATGGGTTATGACGCACCACTTGCTGTTTTAAGCCAACGACCACAAGTGTTATTTAATTACTTTAAACAACTTTTTGCGCAAGTAACCAACCCTCCGATTGATGGGATTCGCGAAGAAACGGTGACTTCAGCGATGACGTTACTTGGTGATGAAGGTAATATTCTAAATCCAACTGCTCAAAATGCTAACCGGATTCGCTTGAAAACACCAATTTTATCTCGAAAAGAATTTGCGGCACTTGAGCAACAAACAAAATTTGCCCAACCGACTGTCACTTTACCAATTTTATTTAAAGCAGAGGAAAGAGATGGTTTGGAAGCTCGCCTGGAAGCATTATTTGCAGAAGCGGATGAAAAAATCGCAGCTGGGGCAGAATTGCTCATTTTATCAGATGAGGGGGTGAATGCGGACTGGATTGGCATTCCTTCTCTGTTAGCTGTCAGTGGCTTACATCATCATTTAGTTAAAGCTGGTACGCGTACACAAGTGAGTATTATCGTGAAAACAGCGGAAGCGAGAGATGTCCATCAATGTGCGCTTTTAATTGGCTACGGGGCAGACGCGGTATTTCCAAGCCTTGCTATCGATACGTTTGACGGTTTGATTAAAGAAGGAAGGATTAAAGGATTTACACTTGATGAGGCGGAAAGTCGTTATATTGAAGCGATTACAGATGGTATTCTAAAAATTATGTCGAAAATGGGAATATCTACGGTGCAAAGTTACCGTGGTGCCCAGATTTTTGAAGCAATTGGTATTGGCGATGATGTGATTAGAAATTATTTCCCGGGAACAGCCTCACAAATTGGTGGGATTCCACTGGAAGTTATCGCGCAAGAAGCTTGGCTTCGTCACCGCGAAGCCTATCATGATATTGGCTACCAAAGTTTCACACTTAATACAGGCGGGGAATATCAGTGGCGCTCAAACGGAGAATATCATGTATACAATCCGCTTGCGATTCATTCTTTGCAACAAGCTACCCGTGAAAATGACCGTGAAACGTATAATCTTTATTCAGATTTAATGCAAAATCAAAATAATGCCTTTTTAAGAGGCTTGCTAACTTTTACAAGTGATCGCAAACCGATTCCACTGGACGAAGTAGAGCCGGCCGAAGCCATTTTCAAACGATTTAAATCAGGCGCGATGTCTTATGGTTCGATTAGTCAAGAAGCTCATGAAGCGCTTGCTATCGCAATGAATCGTATTGGTGGGAAAAGTAATAGTGGGGAAGGCGGCGAAAACCCGAACCGTTTTACTCCGGACGAAAATGGTGATTGGCGTAGAAGTGCTATTAAGCAAATTGCATCTGGTCGTTTTGGTGTTACAAGTCATTACTTGGTCAATGCAGAGGAACTGCAAATCAAGATGGCTCAAGGAGCGAAACCTGGTGAAGGTGGACACTTGCCTGGAAATAAAGTCTACCCATGGATTTCGAAAACGCGTGGTTCAACAACTGGTGTAGGATTAATTTCACCACCACCACATCATGATATTTATTCCATTGAAGATTTATCTCAGCTGATTTTTGATTTGAAAAATGCGAATCAAAATGCACGTATCAATGTGAAACTAGTTTCGAAAACTGGTATTGGCACGATTGCTGCAGGTGTAGCAAAAGGGAACGCGGACGTTATTTTAGTTAGTGGTTATGAAGGTGGAACTGGTGCGGCGGCAAGAACAAGTATCCGACACGCGGGAGTGCCGTGGGAAATCGGCTTGGCAGAAACACACCAAACATTACTATTAAACGGTCTTAGAAACAAAGTCGTTGTCGAAACAGATGGTAAACTAATGACAGGGAAAGACGTCTTAGTTGCCGCTATGCTCGGCGCGGAAGAATTTGGTTTTGCAACGGCGCCACTCGTAACACTTGGTTGCGTCATGATGCGTGTTTGTCACTTGGATACATGTCCAGTAGGTGTAGCGACACAAAATCCTGAGTTGCGGAAAAAATTCAGTGGTTCGGCAGATTATGTCGTGAACTTCTTCCATTTTATCGTTGCTGAAATGCGCGAAATGATGGCGGAACTTGGCTTTAGAAGTTTAACAGAAATCATTGGACATAAAGAATTTTTAACTACTCACGAGAAAAAAGAAGCGCATTGGAAAGCAAAATATATCGACTTTTCGAATATGCTTTATAGTGATGATTTTTATAAAAACCAAGTCCAATATTGTACAAAACAACAAGACCACAAAATCGACCAAACGCTTGATATGCGCGAACTTGTGCCATTAATTCAGCCAGCACTAGAAAACGGTGAAAAAGTAACTGGAACTTTCGCTGTACGAAATGTTGACCGCGCGATTGGAACGATTGCTGGTTCCTTTATTAGTAAAAAATACGGAGCGGCAGGGTTACCAGAAGATACCATTTCGCTTGATTTTGTCGGATCAGCTGGTCAAAGCTTTGGTGCTTATACACCGCTCGGCATGACGCTCCGAATTCACGGCGACGCCAATGATTACTTCGGAAAAGGACTTTCAGGTGGTAAATTAATTGTTAGTCCGGATGCTAAGACACCTATTAAACCTCATGATTCCGCGATTGTTGGAAATGTAACGCTTTACGGTGCAACAGGTGGATTTGCCTATATGCACGGAAAAGCGGGTGCACGTTTCGCCGTTCGGAATAGTGGTGCAACAGCTGTCGTTGAAGGTATTGGCGACAACGGTTGTGAATATATGACAGGAGGTGCGGTAGTTGTTCTCGGTGACATTGGGGAGAACTTCGCAGCTGGAATGTCTGGTGGGGTTGCTTACATTTATACTAATAATAAACAAGCAACAACTGCCAAAATCAATCATGAACTTGTAAATAGTCGCTCTACTTTTAGCACATCCGAATTAACTAAATTAAAACAGCTAATTGAACAACATGCAAACCTTACAGGAAGTGATTTCGCCCAAGATATTCTACAAAATTGGGAAGCAGAGAAAGCGAATTTTATTTTCGTCATTCCAAATGAATATGAAATGATGCTGACGAGAATCACGACGCTTGAACAAACTGGAAAAACACACGATGAAGCAGAATTACAAGCTTTTTATGAACATAAAGATGGAAAATTAGTTGCCGGAGTGGCGAAATAGAGAGGAGTGAGATCATGGGAAAAGCAACTGGATTTATGGAATATGACCGAATTCCCTCTCCAGGACGTGATCCGAAAAGCCGGACACGTGACTGGAACGAATATAGTTTACCAATGCCGGTAGCAGATTTAACAATACAAGCCGCTCGATGTATGGATTGTGGTGTGCCGTTTTGTAGCGTAGGGATGGAAATTAAAAATGGCGTATCAGGTTGTCCATTGCATAATTTAATTCCTGAGTGGAACGACGCCGTATACCGGGGTGACTGGTATGAAGCGTTACAACTACTTTTAAAAACAAATAATTTTCCAGAGTTTACTGGTCGTATTTGTCCGGCGCCGTGTGAAGGTGGCTGTACGGTGGCTATTTCGGAACCTGCTGTAGGGATTAAATCCATTGAAAAAGCGATTATTGACCGAGGTTTTGAAGAAGGCTGGATTAAACCGGCTCCTCCTAAAAAACGTACCGGTAAACGAATTGCTGTGATTGGATCAGGACCGGCTGGACTTGCCTGCGCGGATCAATTAAATAAAGCTGGCCATAGCGTAACGGTCATTGAAAAAAGTGATCGCATTGGTGGGTTATTAATGTACGGTATTCCAACGATGAAACTGGAAAAAGAACAAGTAACGCGCCGAGTGAACTTGATGGCGGAAGAAGGAATCGAATTCGTCACAGGTGTTGCAGCAGGGACAGATGTTACTTTTGCAGAACTACGCGAAGAGTATGATTCTATCGTTCTTGCGACAGGAGCAGGAAATGCGCGCGATATCCCACTTGCTGGACGTGACGCAGCTGGTATTCACTTCGCTGTTCCGTATTTATCTCAAAGTACGCGTGATAATCTGGATAACGGCGGGATACAAACACTTTCTGCTAAAGGTAAGAATGTTGTGATTATCGGTGGTGGAGATACAGGTGCTGACTGTGTGGCAACTGCGCTCAGACAAGGCGCAAAAAGTATTTATCAATTTGGTATTCAAGATAAACTACCTGAATTGCGTGATGGCGAAAACCCTTGGCCGCAATATCCACGTGTTTTCAAAATGGATTATGCGCACGAAGAAGCGGAAGCAGTGTATGGAAGAGATCCACGTGAGTACCTTATTAATACAACTTCTTTTGAAAAAGATGAAGCAGGAAATCTTATTGGATTGCATACTGTAGAAGTAGAAGAAAATAAGGCAGAAAGAAAATATACACCTGTAGAAGGAAGCGAAAAATACTTTGAAGTAGATATGGTTTTAATCGCGATTGGTTTTGCAGGAACAACTGAAGATATTTTTACAAACTTTGGTGTAGGAAAAACAGATCGTCATACGATTGATGCAGCCAAAGGATTTTACCGTACTAGTGAAGAGGGCGTATTCGCTTGCGGAGATGCGCGTCACGGTCAAAGTTTAGTTGTAACCGCGATTGCAGAAGGACGAGAAGCAGCTCGTGAAGTAGACTTTTACTTGATGGGTGAAACATTTTTACCATAATAAAAAAGAGCTTATCCTAAAAGGGTAAGCTCTTTTTTGACTAATTATTTCATTCCAGAAACGTTGAAGCCTTTTAAAATATATTTTTGGAAAGTCATAAAAATCAAGATAATTGGAATAACCATGAAGGTTGCTCCAGCCATTTGTAAGGCATAGTTGCTGCCATATTGACCTTTTAATAATTGAAGGCCAACTGATAGGGTGTAGAATTTTTCGTCGTTGGCAATGATTAACGGCCATAAGAACGAGTTCCAACCAGCGATAAATGTGAGAATCCCTTGAACGGCAAGAACGGGTCGAGAAATTGGGATAACTATCCGCCAGAAAATATAAAATTCACTAGCGCCATCAAGTCTTGCTGCTTCAAGTAAATCGTCGGATATGGTGGACATAAATTGACGGAATAAGAAAATCCCGAATGCACCAACAAGTCCTGGAAGTACAATCCCTGTCATGGTATTCGTTAACCCAGCCGCATTAAGCAGCAAGTAAACCGGAATCATTGTTACTTGTCCGGGAATCATCATCGTAGCAAGGACAAGATAAAATAACTTGTTTTTCCCTTTAAATTTAAATTTAGCAAAGCCGTAACCCGCCATCGCATTTAAAAATAAACCGAAAAACGAGAAGAATACAATGATTAATGTATTTTTCAAGTAAATAGCAAAGTCCATTTCAGTGAATAGTTTGGTGAAATTATCTAGTGTAAATGTTTCTGGCCAAATAGTAGGCGGGATTTTTAAAATTTCAGCATCCGTTTTCAAAGAGGAGAGAACCATCCAAATGAACGGTAAAATCATAAAGAATCCGCCAACGGTTAAAATACTAATGACGGCAATTTGAGCGCCGCGCGATTTTTGTCTATATTGATTCATTTATAACACTCCTCTCTTAAATATCCCCGCCATTATTTTTACGCTGAATACGGAATTGAATTATCGTAATGATGATAATTGCAATAAACAAGATAAACGATCCAGCAGCGGCATAACCAAACTTACTTAATTGGAAACCATTTTGATAGATAAACAGTGCAACCGAGTTCGTGCTATCCAGCGGTCCGCCCTCTGTCATGACGAATGGTTCCTCGAAGAATTGCAACCAACCAATCATTGTTGTAACTGTTACAAAGAAAATGGCGAAACGAAGCATTGGAACAGTAATTTTAAACAATTGTTGACGACTATTTGCACCATCAAGCGAGGCAGCTTCGTAGTATTCGCGCGGAATCCCTTGAAGTGCCGCTAAGAAAATAATCATATTGACACCGATTGCCCGCCAAACAGCTAGGATAATCAGCGAGAGTTTCGCAATCGTTGGATCTTGTAGCCAAGGAACAGGTCCGAGATCTAAAAATGAAAGTAAATAATTAAGTAAACCAAAGCGCGGGTTATATAAGTAACTCCAAACAACTGCTACAGCGACAACGTTTGTAATCGAAGGAGTGTAAAAGATTAACCGGAAAAATTGGAAAATCTTCGCTTGCGAGAAGTTAATCATCAGCGCAATCCCAAGCGAGCAAACGATAACCAGTGGAACGCCAATAACTACATAGAAAAGCGTGTTAAAAATAGATTTTAAAAATACCGGGTCTTGCATAATATTGACGTAATTATCTATCCCAATAAAGTTAATCTTAGAATAATCGGCAAGCCCGACTAAATCGATATCTGTAAAACTAATGACAAAAGCAAGCAAAATCGGAAGTAGAGAAAACAGAAGAAGTAAAAACAGTGCTGGCGAAATAAACAAATATGGCGTGTTTTTATTTAAAAATTGTTTCATAACATCAGTTCCATTCTAAAAGGGCAAATGGCAGACTAGAATCATTTGCCCTTTTTATTCGTTATTTTTTAAGAAGGGTTTCTACTTGATCGTTAAATGTATCCATTTGTGTTTGTACATCTGCACCACCGCGATAAATTTGTTCCCAAGATTTTCCGTATAATTGAGCGATTTCTTCAAATTGTGGGATAAGTGGCATTGGTTCAGCTGTTTTCATTTGTTCACCGAATACTTTGTAGTAAGGATCGTTTTTCAGCATATCATCTTCCCAAGCATCCATACGAGCTGGCATGGAGTTAGTATCTTTCAACCAAGATAATTGAACGTCAGGTTGACTCATGTAGTCCATGAATTTCAGAGCATCATCTTTCTTATCACTATATTTGAAAATGGAAAGGTTAGCACCACCAAGGCTTGATTCGTTATTTTCTTTTTTAGGTAATACCGCAGTCGCCCATTTTCCGTCAATGTCAGGGGCAGTGTCTTTCAGCGTATTTACCATCCAAGGACCACTCATGAACATTGGCACAATGCCGTCGCCGCCAAAGCTTTGAGAAGCATCTAAACCAAGGTCAGTATCCGGAGCGGAACCATTTTTAATGAAACTATCTAAATAAGTAACAGTGTCTACGAAAGGTTTTTTATTGAATACTGGCGTACCGTCTTTATCGAAAAGAGGGGAGCCATTTTGACGTCCGAAAATGAAACCAGTAGTTTGTTCGTTTGGATCAATTGCAAAGCCATACATATCTTTCCCACGTTTAGAAAGTTTCAACGCTGCATCAGATAATTCATCCCATGTTTTTGGTGCTTCATTATAACCAACTTTTTTCAATAAATCTGTACGGTAGAATAACACGCGAGTCTCCGCATACCACGGAACACCGTAAGTTTTGCCATCAAATTGAGTTGTTTTCACTGAACCAGGGAAAAATAAATCAGAGTTCATATTTTTACTTTTTTCGACATCTTTTGTAATATCAAGTAGTGCGCCAGCTTCGACAAATTCAGGCATCCAAGTAGTTCCCATTTGGACTACATCGGGGCCAGATTTAGAAGCAACGGCTGTAAGTAATTTATCATGTGCATTTGCCCAAGGAATAACTTGAACTTTAACTTCAATGCCAGTATCTTTCGTGAATTTTTGTGCGAGTTCTTTTAGGGACTTGGCTTCATCACCCATTGCCCAAACATTTAATACTTTAGAATCGCCGGAATTTGCATCATCCTTTGACCCACCACACGCCATTAATACTAAACTAAGCGACAACACTAAAGCTAAAACGACAAACATCTTTTTCTTCATGATTTTTCCTCCATTTTTTGTTTTTTTCAAAGCAACTTGATTAACTAAAAGCTGTTAAAGAATAAAAACTGTTGTACAGAACTTGCGCGCCGTACGGGATGAAGCAAATTGTGAAAATCAATTCACATACACAATATTTCATAGAAACGTTTCGACAAGGTTATTATAGTATATTATGTAATCGGTTTCAAGTGAATTGCTATTATATTTTTTGTTTATAGTTATAGAGTATTGCATACCAATGGTTTTGTGGATGTAATTTTTTTCTGGATAAACTTTTATGAAAACGAGATAGTATAGAAGAAACGGAAAAAAGGAGCGTTTCACCATGTGAATGTCGTTTTTGGTTGACTAAAGAAAAGAAAGCGCTTATACTGTTGTTATATTTGAATAGAAACGTTTCGAAAAAAGTGTTCAGGAGGTTCCTATGAAACAAGAAAAAGTACAGGATTTAGTCAATCAAATGACATTAGATGAAAAAATCGCTCAATGTCTTCAACTTTCCCCTTTTCTTTTTAAAGGTACAAACAAAAATGCAGAACTAACAGGGCCGCTTCTTCAAGAAATGAAATTAACGGATGCGCATACGGAAAATGCGGGTTCGGTGCTTGGATCAAGTTCGGCACTTGATATGATTGGAATTCAAGAAGCTTATTTAAAAACAAATCGACTAGGAATTCCGCTTGTTTTTATGGCGGATGTCATACACGGTTATAAAACGGTATTTCCAATCCCACTTGCACTTGGTTGTTCTTTTGACCGGGAAACGGTGCGCGTGATGGCGGAAGTTTCGGCGCTTGAAGCAACAGCGGACGGTCATCATGTTACTTTTTCGCCAATGCTTGATTTAGTTAGGGACCCAAGATGGGGTCGTGTAATGGAATCAACTGGTGAAGATCCATTTTTAAATAGTGAACTTGGAAAAGCGATGGTAGATGGCTATCAAGGTGATGCAAGTAAATTAGATGGAAATTTTGATCGGATGGCAGCATGCGTGAAACATTTTGCGGCATACGGGGCGGCGGAGGCTGGTCTGGAATATAATACGGTCAATATGTCAACACGCGAATTATATCAGAATTATTTACCTGCTTATCACGCGGCAATTCAAGCAGGAGCTAAGTTAGTCATGACTGCATTTAATGTGGTAGACGGGGTTCCAGCTACGATGAATAAATGGTTAAATCGTGATGTTCTGCGAGGTGAGATGGACTTTGACGGAGTTCTTATTTCAGACTGGGGAGCGGTTGCCGAAGTAATTAATCACGGAACAGCAAGAAATCCTAAAGAAGCCGCACAGTTTTCGATGGAAGCAGGCGTTGATTTAGAAATGATGACTACTTGTTATATCCATGAATTAAAAGGTTTAATTGAAGAAGGAAAATTATCCGAGAGCCTTCTCGATGAAGCTGTTCTACGTATGTTACATTTGAAAAATGATTTAGGACTATTTGAAGATCCATATCGCGGATTAAAAAATAACGACCGCACAAAAGATATTTTAACCGATGATAGCCGCGGGAAAGCGCGTGCAGCAGGCGTTGAATCCGCTGTGTTATTAGAAAATAAAAATCGATTACTTCCACTGGCTAAAGAAACAAAAATTGCCTTGGTCGGTCCGCTTGCATCGTCGCCAGATATTCTCGGTGGTTGGAATGTATACGGCGAAGAAAAAGATGGCATCAATGTTGAAACAGGTTTGCGTGAAGTATTTGAAACAGTAGAGGTCATTTCAACAGAGTACACTGAATTTTCGGATGAAGACAAAGTGGCAGTTAAAGCGGCAGTACAGAATATGGACGTTGTCGTGCTTGCGCTAGGTGAAAAAAATGAATGGGGCGGAGAAGCAGGAAGTCTTGCTACTATACGCTTGCCGGAAGCGCAATATGAATTAGCGAAATTCGTCCAAACATTAGAAAAACCAGTTGTTATTACATTATTTAATGGTAGACCACTCGAAGTGAAAGAGTTAGCTGAATCTAGTGATGCTCTTCTTGAATTATGGTTCCCAGGAACAGAAGCAGGCCGTGTCACTGCAGATTTATTAAGTGGTGCAAGTAATCCTTCAGGGAAATTATCCATGTCATTCCCGCAAACAACTGGTCAAATTCCGGTTTATTATAATCACTTACGCACTGGACGACCACAAACACCGGAAAATAAAGGCGAACGCTATGTGTCGCATTATCTTGATATTCCAAATGAACCATTTTATCCATTTGGTTACGGAAAAAGTTATAGCGAATTCGAGTTAAAAACAAGCAGCCTTCCGAAAGAATTAAATCTAGGCGAACCACTACATGTGGAAGTAACCATTAAAAACATTAGTGATATTGCTGGAAAAGAAGTAATCCAAGTGTATTTACAAGATGTAACAGCGAGCATTTCACGACCTGTCAAAGAATTAAAAGCTTTTGAAAAAGTGGCGCTTCAAGCTGGCGAAGAAAAAACAGTTACATTTGAATTAACAAGCGAGGCATTTTCATTCTATAACCATCAACTTGAAAAAGTGCAGGAACCGGGACTTCACCGTATTTTTGTTGGAACTAGTAGTGAAGATGTAGACGCTTTTGAACTGGAAGTGGGTGGATATGTGTGACAATGTTAAAAGAAATTAAAAAAGCGGATTTATCAGCCGCATTTTATCCGAGCGGGGAACTTGCTTGGCTAAAATTGAAGGATATTATGCTAAATCAAGTGATTCAAAATCCATTAGAAAATCGCTTATCGCAAATATATGTGCGCGCGCATTTTGGGGATAAAATAGAAATTTATCCGCTACTTAACAAGGATTCTGAAGTTGGTTTTAACGAAAATGGTGTGGAGTATCGCGGTGTAGTTGGACCGTTTCGTTATAGCGTGCAAATGCATTTTCACACGCGCGGTTGGTTTTATGATGTCATAGTGGATGGGGATTTTGAATTTGATCTTGTTTACTTACAAGACTTGGGGCTTGCAGAACAAGCGGCAGTGAGAACAAATGAAGCTTATATGTCGCAATATATTGATTATCATGTAACAGAAGGCGCGACTGGTTTCACGGTTCAAGCCCGCCAAAATCAACCACAAAATGAATGCTTCCCAGCAGTTCAAATTGGAGCATTAACAAAAATTGTTGGGTATGCAACGGATGGTTTTGATATTTATGGAACTAATTATAAACTGACTAGCGAACTAGCTAACCTTAAGGAAAAATCATTGCCAAATCGAGTCTACCAATATGAATTCGCTCAAATTTCCATACAAACAGAGCTATTTACTAATCACGGCGAAACAAGCTTTTACGGTTATGTAACAGAAAACCAACCAAAAGCATCTGGAGCACCAATCGGAAATTTAGCTGAACTAAAAAGTAATATTTCAGAGCAATCCTATCAAAAAAGTACTAAAGCTATATTAAACAAACATATAGGAACACCAATTACCGGTGAAACAATTTCTGACAGCTGGCTTCAAGAGAAATTCCCAGACCGGATTCAAGAAGAGAAGCAAAACGCCGCACTGCTTTCCTTTTTCACACCGAACTATGCACATGTTGTGATGCGTGAAAAAGAAGCAGAATTAGAACGGCCGCATGGCAGTATTTTACTTGATAAAATTGATGTTTTAAATCCAGAAGCGACCCTTTCGGCAACAACGTACATGTACGGGGCATTTTTATCACAATTAGTTGCTGGAAATACGAATATGAACAAATGGAATAGCCACGCGCGTAATCCGCTTAATATTCTTCAAACAAGTGGATTAAGAATTTATATCGAATTAGATTCCGAACTACGACTACTCAGCGTACCGTCTGTCTGGGAAACTAGTACAAATTATTCGACTTGGTATTATCAGTGGAATGACGACCTAATCACAGTACAAACCACATTAACAGCTTACAGTAAAGAAGCATTCGTTACTGTTCATTCAGAAAAAGGTAACTCATATAAATTAGTCTTAACAAATCAAGTAACTATGGGAACAAATGAATACGATACTACCGTGAAAAAAGAAATTAAAGACGGAATCGTCACTTATTTCCCTGCAGATGACTCGCCGATTTTAGAAACCTATCCGGAGCTTCAATTCCGCGTAGATGGAACTTATAATGAACTGACTGACGAACGTTATTTTGCAAAAGATTACATGGGAACAGCAGGTTTGGATGTGTTTGTTTTTGAACCAAGTGATAAAGCGACTTTCCACGTTCAAGCAAAACTTACCGATGAATTTTCTAAACCAACGGAGGATTTAGAAGCCGACAACAAAGTAATTCGCGCTAGCTATGACGAATTAACTGCACAGTTCCATTTAAATCACCAAAGTACAACCGCGGAAAAGCTGAATTTAACGGTTTATTGGTATGCGCACCAAATGTTAGTGCACTATGCTTCACCGCATGGGTTAGAGCAATACAGCGGGGCGGCTTGGGGTACGCGTGATGTGAGTCAAGGTCCATTTGAATTTTTCCTTGCAACGGGCAATAAAGCTGTTTTACGTAAGCTAGTGTTGACCATTTTTTCTCATCAATATCAAGATACTGGTGATTGGCCACAATGGTTTATGTTTGATAAATATACATCGATTCAGCAAGAAGAAAGCCACGGTGATGTTATTGTTTGGCCACTGAAAATTATTGGTGATTATTTGGAAATGAGCGGGGATACAGAGATTTTAGAAGAGGCTATTCCTTATGTTGATCGCGAATCGAAAACCTTTACGAAAGAGCAAGGGACTCTTCTTGAACACATTAAACTGGCAGTGAAAACTATCGAAGCACGCTTTATGAAAGGAACGGCTCTTTCTAATTACGGCGATGGTGACTGGGATGATACACTTCAACCAGCTAATGCCCAGCTTAAGAAAAACATGGTGTCCAGCTGGACGGTCGCGCTAACTTATCAAACATTTAAACGTTTAGCTGCATTTTTACCAGTAGGTGAGAAATACGAGACGTTAGCAAACAATGTTCAAGCGGACTTTGCGAAATATATGACAAATGATACCGATGTTATTCCAGGTTTCCTTTATTTAGAAGAAGGAAAAGCACCTGTATGGATGATTCACCCAGAAGATAAAGAGACGAACATTAAATATCGCTTAATACCACTGACAAGAAGTGTGATTTCTGAATTAGTCGATAAAAAGCAAGCCAGTCGTAATTTTGAAATTATCGGTGAGCATTTACTTCATCCTGATGGCGTAAGATTAATGAGCGAGCCAGCGCATTATGCTGGTGGTGTAAGTACTCATTTCAAACGGGCAGAACAAGCTGCTAATTTCGGACGAGAGGTTGGTTTGCAATACGTGCATGCGCATATTCGTTATATTGAAGCCTTAGCTAAAATTGGCGATAAATCCGCTTGGCATATGCTTGATGTCATTAATCCAATTAACATTAAAGAAGTTGTTCCAAATGCGGCACTTCGTCAAAGTAATACTTATTTCAGTAGTTCTGATGCAGCATTTTTAGATCGCTATCAGGCACAAAATGAATTTAGTCGTGTGAAAGAAGGTAGTATTCCAGTGAAAGGCGGCTGGAGGATTTATTCTAGTGGTCCAGGAATCTATTTACATCAATTAATAAGTTCTGTTCTTGGTATTCGTCAAACGGAAGAGACGCTTATCTTTGATCCAATTTTACCTGAGGAATTAGATGGATTAGAATGTCATATTGAACTAGATAATTATCCGCTTGATCTTACTTTCGAAAGTTCAGATGAGGGTTGTATTGTTGTTAATGGTGAGAAACAACCAGTTGAAAATGCAGCGAATTTGTACCGAACTGGAGCACTAATTTTACCGAAAAAGAACTTAACGACAAAATGTTCACAAATCACGATTAAATTTCAAAAAAATAACCGTCTCTAAGGTTGTTTTGTGTATAATAAAAGAAAACAGAAAAGGATGCGATTCACGTGGTAGGAATTAAAGATATCGCGAAAAAGGCAGGGGTTTCCATTTCAACAGTATCCTACGCGCTTAATGGCAGCCCGAAAGTAACCGAAAAAACGCGAAAACGAATTATGACCATCGCAAATGAATTGAATTATATTCCCAATATGGCAGCACGAACGTTAAAAACAAGAGAGACAAAAATTATCGGCGTCTATTTAACGAACTACGGCGGGATTTTTTACGGGACTTTACTGGAAGGTTTAACGCAAACGCTATATAAACATGGATATGAGCTCATTGCTTGTAGTGGTACGAAAACACACCGATTTTTACCCGAGAAAATGATTGATGGGGCTATTATTTTAGATGCGAATTTCCCGTCTAGTGAAATCATTAACTATGCTAATCGTGGTCATAAATTAGTGGTGCTCGACCGGGAACTTACCCATGAAAATGTGAGCCAAGTCCTTCTAGATAATAAGGGCGGCGCAACGCTAGCGATTGATTATTTATCTACTAATTTTAAAGGGGATTTCTATGTCATTACCGGTCCAGACGATTCTTATGATGCAAGAGTCAGACTCGAAACGGCGAAACAAGAACTTGCTCGGTCTGGTGATAAAAAAGTGCATATTATTGAAGGCGACTTTTCCGAAGAAAGTGGTGAAAGAGCTGCGTCCATTATCGCCAAAAATTGGAAGGCTCCTGTTTCAGTGTTTGCTCTAAATGATAACATGGCAATTGGAATGTATCGTTATTTTGCTGGTACGGATTTAGAAATTGGTAAAGACGTGCGAATTATTGGCTTTGATAATACCGACATAAGTGAATATCTAGTTCCACGTCTTGCTACTATTGAATATTCGAAGTACAAATGGGGCGCAGTTGCTGCAGATAAACTAGTGGAACTCCTTGAAGGTGGAAAAGCTGAAAACGAAATAATCTATACAACTAGAATCAGTGGACCGTCCGTTTCAAACAATTAGTACGCTTTTTTCCTTATTTTAAGGTATACTTAAGGTAAAATTAAAGGAGCTGTTGGCTAATGAAACTTGGAATTATGGGAACGAACTGGATTACGGATTCTTTTATTGAAGGTGCTATTAATTCAGGCGAATGGAATCTTACTGCGGTATATTCACGAACAGAAGAAAAAGCACGCGCATTTGGAGAAAAATATGGAGAGTTGACTTATTTCACAGATATAGAAGAAATGGGCAAATCAGATGCACTTGATGCTGTCTACATTGCTTCTCCTAATGCGCTCCATTATCAACATGCGGTTAGCTTACTGAAAAATAAAAAACATGTTATCGTAGAAAAACCGATTTTTTCTACCGTAGCCGAATTAGAGCATGCGCATCAAATTGCTCGCGAAAACAATGTCTTTTTATTTGAAGCAGCACGCCACATTCAAGAGCCAAACTTCAAACGGCTACAAGAAAACATCGAAAAAGTAGGTACTATTCATGGGGCAACACTAGCGTACATGAAGTATTCTTCCAGATACGATCAAGTTTTAAACGGGGAAGAACCAAATATTTTCTCCTTGAAATTTTCTGGCGGATCTATCGTTGATTTGGGCGTTTATCCACTTTACTCAGCGATTACACTATTTGGTGAACCTGTAAAAGCAACTTATTTTGCCACTAAATTACCAACTGGTGTAGACGGACTTGGACCAATAATTCTCGAATACCCAACATTCAATATTACTATCATTCAAGGGAAAAATTCGCAGTCCTTCCTGCCAAGCGAAATTTATGGTCAAAAAGGAACGCTAATTGTTGATCCTCTAACTGGAATTGAAAAAATTACTTTTTACGATAATGCGACAAAAGAAGAAACTGAACTCGCTGGCCCAGTTGTAGCCAATGATATGCAATTTGAAGCAGCAGAGTTTGCTAGAATTATCGAACAAAGCGACCGAGATACATATGAATACTTAGCAGACCTAAGCTTAAAAGTATTGCGTGTCTCCAACGAACTTCGTCACCAAAATGATATTTGGTTTGACGCAGAAAAATAATTTTGAAGAGCTAGGAAAAAGCTATCATGCTGATTCCTAGTTTTTTTGTGCTTGACAATAAATGAAAGCCGAGTGTACTATTTAATTAATACACTAGTTTCGTTTAAAAAGGAGTTAACAATGAATCCGACTTTTCATGCAGATAAACCAATCTATAGTCAAATCTCTGACTGGATGAAAAAACAAATGATTACAGGCGAATGGAAGGGAGAGGATAAGTTGCCTTCTGTTCGGGAAATGGGCGTACAGCTTGCAGTAAATCCTAATACCGTTAGCCGTGCTTATCAAGAATTAGAACGAGCGGGTTATATTTATGCAAAACGAGGGATGGGATCATTCGTCACTTCCGACAAAGCACTTTTCGACCAATTAAAAATAGAGTTAGCAGATGCAATTACAGAACGCTTTTTAGAAGAAGCGAAGAGCATCGGTTTAGATGACCAAGCAGCAATAGAATTACTAATAAAAAGGAGCCGCAACCATGAATGAAAACCTGATTACAATTACGGGATTAACGAAAAAATATCGAAAAAGAAAACCATTAAATGACATTAACTTATCTCTTCAAAAAGGGAAAATCATTGGGCTACTTGGTCCTAATGGTGCGGGAAAAACAACTTTGTTAAATGCAATTTCAGGTCTACTTAAACCAACATCTGGAACAATAAACTTAGCAGAAAACAGCAAAATAGCCTATTTGCCGAGTGAAGATTTTTTACCTAATATGGTTATCTGCGACTATTTTCGAATTTATCACAGCTTTTTTCCGGATTTTGACCAAGAAAAAGCAAAACAAATGATCCGTTCGTTTGGAATCAACATAAAAGAAAATACCAAATATTTATCCAAAGGTAATGCTGCAAAAGTAATGTTGGCACTTATTCTATGCCGAGATGTAGACTTATATTTGCTGGATGAACCATTTTCAGAAATTGATTTGATTTCGCGAGATGACCTAATTAAAAGCATCGCGACGTTCCTTAAAGAAGATGCAACACTTGTTGTCACAACACACTTAATCCAAGATATGGAAATGATGTTTGATGAAATTATCTTCTTGAAACGAGGTAAGATAATAGAGCAAATAGACACAGAAACACTTCGGGAAGAATACAGGAAATCAGTGATGGATTACTATCGGGAGGTATTTGGGCATGCTTAAAGCACACTGGAAATTAGAATGGAACGCGCATCGTTACATATTTTTTGCTACTTTTGTTGGTTGGCTGATTTGTTTACTTATTGGTCTTTTTTCTAAATTAGGAAATGGCTTATTAGAGCCGCTTGTGATGGATTCAGATATAGACGGAGTTGTATTCGCGTCCGGCGATGGTGTTTTCATAGCTTTAATAGGCTTTGTTGGTGCTAGTTGGATACTCATTTGGTTACTTTTATTTTTGGCAGCAGCTCGATCTGGAATTTACGATGAAAACCGTTATTTGTTTTTTCAAACAGAAACACCTATTTGGAAAATACTATTGAATAAATTAATCATCGTCTTAATAGAAACGGCTATTCTAACGGCGGGGGTTCTAGTAATTATAATTAACTTGGCGATAATAGGTGGCGCGGAGATGTCTTTTTCAGTAGGACTAAATATCATTTTTGACACTTTTTTAGCGATGGGACTTAATACTTTTTCTTTAGCCTGTATCATTTTTTTAGCAACCGCTTTGAGTATGGTGCCAGTCAATGGTTTCCGCGTTGGTTTTATTGGCGCATTAATCTACTTTGTAATAATTAATGCAATTCAAATATCTATCGGAACAGATTTTTTACCTAAAAGTAGCACAGAAATCCATTTTTATTATTCCCTTTTTTCAAGTGTTCATTTTAATTTTATCCAGATGGGTTTTAATCTTTTGATGGCTCTTGTTTACTTTTTTCTAGCGACAAAAATACTAAATAAAAGTGCAGACTTGCAGTAAGCGTGGTATGATACAGAGAAGAACTAATAAAGGAGTCGGGTTATGACAGAATCAAATATTCCAAGCTTTTGGGCGGAAAAATGGCAAGAACATGGTTACGAAACGCCAACAGAAATTCAAAGCGCAATGTACCAACCTATCAAAGACGGTGCAGATGTACTTGCAGTATCACCAACTGGAACGGGGAAAACAGTGGCTTATGCACTGCCAACCCTTGAAAAAATAGAGGCAATTCCAAAAACACAATGGCTTGTTTTAGCGCCATCACATGAATTAGTAATGCAAATCACGGAAGTAATCCGTTCGTGGTTACCAAGTGATGACTTGACGGTGATATCTCTAATCGGAGGAGCCAATGTCAAACGTCAAATCGAAAAATTAAAGAAAAAACCGCAAATTATTGTGGCTTCTCCAGGTCGCGCACTTGAACTAATCAAACAAAAGAAAATTAAAATGCATGAAATCAAAACGATTACTTTGGATGAATGTGACCAATTACTTCGCCAAGAAAATTTTAAAAGTACACTTGAGATTGTTGAAAGTGCTGTTCGTGATCGCCAATTGACACTTGTATCCGCGACAAAACTAGAAAATCCGGACATGTTTTTTGCACAAACAGAAAACACACCAGTAATGCTAGAGGTAACCGCAAAACCAGAAGAATTAACGAATGTGGAACACTTATACATGGATGTGGAATCACGTGATAAAGCTACTTTACTGCGCCGCATTTCGCATATTAAAGACATGCGCGGCTTAGTTTTCGTAAAAGACAAACCACGAATGGAAATTTTGCTAGAAAAACTGCATTACGATAAAGTAAAAGCAGCTGGAATTCACGGCGAAATTCGCAAAGAAAAACGCAAAAAATATCTGGACGACTTTAAAAAAGGCACGTTGACTTATTTAATCGTGACAGATGTAGCGGCTCGTGGGCTGGATATAGAAGATTTACCCTACGTGATTCACTACGACTTAGCAGCAAGCGAAAAAGAGTACACACACCGTTCTGGACGCACTGGGCGAATGGGTAAATCAGGTACGGTTATTACTTTCGCTAACCCACGTGAAATAAGAACATTAAAACAATATTTAACCATCCACAACTTAAAAGGGAAACAGGTTCGCTTTTATCAAGGGAAGCTTCTTGACGGTGCTGTTCCAGAAAACAAAATCGCTAAAAAAGCATCAAGACCGCCAAAACAAGTTCAAAAAAGTAAAAAAGACGACGGGAAGAAGCCGTTCCGCAAAGACAAACCTACTGGAGCTGCTGGAGGGCGTAAAGAAAAGCCAACTAACTCGGCTAAACCGACACGTAATAAACCAAATAAATTCAACAAAAAACCAAACAATTTTAAAAAATCTTAAGATGCGTCGAATGTTTTTCTCTCTTGATAGATAGGAAAGCATTCGCGCTTTTTTTAGTTAATTTTTATCGTTGCGAGGATGCCATTTAAAAAGGTATAATGGAATCATAGAGTTTCAAAAAGGAGTAGAGTAGATGTCTAGTAGAAAAGAAGAAGTCCTCCAACTTCTAAACGAAAAAGAAGAAAAAGTATCTGCTGCAGATGTCGCAGAATTGCTTCAAATGGACAGAGCAAACGCTAGTCGTTATCTAAATGATCTTTTTAAAGAGAAAAGAATAGACAAACTTCCTGGGAAACCGGTATTTTATCAAGCTATAAAAACAACGGAAAGAGTTAACCAACATGTGGGAAATATGCAAGAGTCTGCTTTTGGAAGATTGATTGGTTCAGAAGATAGTTTAAAAGTAAGTATTCAACAAGCCAAAGCCGCGATTTTATACCCGCCAAACGGGCTTCACAGCTTAATTCTAGGACGGACAGGTACAGGGAAATCGCTCTTTGCTGAATGTATGTATCAATTTGCGAAAGAATCGGAAACCATTCCGGCTGACGCGCCATTCGTTTCGTTTAACTGTGCCGACTATGCACAAAATCCGCAACTTTTATTTGGCCACATTTTTGGGGTAATTAAAGGAGCATATACTGGAGCAGAAGAAACGCGCGAAGGTTTGCTGAAAAAAGCAGACGGAGGGATTTTATTCCTTGATGAAATCCACCGCTTGCCTCCAGAAGGTCAAGAAATGCTCTTTACTTTTATCGATAAAGGAGAATTTCGTCCACTAGGAGAAAGTGCGAATGTACATCATGCACAAGTCCAAATTATTGGGGCGACAACAGAATCACCAGATAATTTTTTATTAGAAACATTCACAAGACGTATACCGATGACAATTACCTTACCATCCCTTGCAGAACGAAATCTGGAAGAACGTTATCAATTAGTGGAGTTTTTCTTGAACCAAGAAGCAACAAGACTTCACCAATCCATACGTGTACACAGAAAAGCGTTGATTGCTTTTTTACTTTATCATGCAAGTGCTAACGTCGGTCAATTGCAAAGAGACTTAAAACTAGCCTGTGCCAAAGCATTTTTACATTATAAAACCAAAACGGCTAATTATATATTAATCGAACAAGATGACTTGCCTATCCACGTCCAAAAAGGTTTACTCCACTTAAAAGACGAACCAGAAAAATTAAATCGTTTGATTGACGTGAACAAAGCCATTTTTAAATTTGTTGATACGAGTGATGAATTTGTTGAAACAGAAGATGTTCATGATGTTTATCATGCCATCCAAGAAAAAGCAGATCAATTAATGAAAGAAGGGAAGGACCAAAGCGAGTTAGAAGAAGCACTTTATGTTGATGTAGATCAATATTTCCACAACTACATGGTCCAGTTACCAACCCACCAAACTGCCAAAGAAATCATTGCACCTGCTGTTTGGGAATTAACAGAAAAAGTATATGCCATGGCAGAAGAAAAACTAAATCGTAAATATAACGAAAAAATGAAATTTGCTTTTTCTTTACATTTACAAAGTACCATCGAACGGGTACGCGAACAAAAGCATATCATTCATCCCGATTTAAATAATATTCGCAAAAAATACCCAAAAGAGTTCCAAGTAGCTATTGATTTATCTGCACTGATTGAACAAGAATTAAGTATTGAAATTCCTTTTGACGAAATTGGATTTTTAACGATGTTTCTGACAGAAGAAGTAGTAGATACGTCACTTTCTCAAGAAAATCAAGTCGAAGTTATTGTGATGATGCATGGCCGTTCAACTGCTACGAGTATGGTAGAGACGGTACAGGAATTACTGAGTATTGAAAGCGGGATTGCCCTTGATATGCCGCTCACTGTTGAAGTAAAAGCGATGTATGAAAAATTAAAACAAACGGTCATCAAATTAAACCCAGTCAAAGGCGTTCTAATCCTTTCTGATATGGGTTCACTCACTTCTTTCGGCAACATGCTGACCGAAGAACTAGGTATCCGTACAAAAACCGTTACGATGGTAAGTACACCAGTTGTACTGGAAGCGATGCGGAAAGCTTCACTAGGTCGTGGTTTAGAAGATATTTATCAGAGTTGTGAGCAACTATTTGAAAATAAATATAAAGCACATGTCTTACGCGCTAAACCCGTGAAAAATGCAGTAATCTTCACTTGTTTTACTGGAGAAGGAGTAGCCGAGCAATTACGCAAAGTCGTAGCGCCAATTATTGATGAAACGAAAATTGAAATTATTGTATTACAATTCTTGCACAAGGAAGCTTTCCGCGAGCGAATTGATCAACTAATGGAAGAATACAATATTCTAGCTATCATGGGTTCAGTAGCCTTTGAATACCGCGATATTCCATTCTTTAGCGCGCTGGAAGTTCTATCAGAAGGTGGCTTAGGAATTGTTTCTAGAATTTTAAATGATGAAGTACCATATGAAAAATTAATCGCTTCATTAGAAGGAAATTTACAAGCAGTAAGTTCTGCAGAGCAATTAGTGTACTTTTTACGAAAAGTGATTTCAGAACTACAATTGCAACTTAATGTTATACTTGAGTCAGGTGTAGACATTGGTATGATTCTGCACTTAGCTTTCCTTATCGAACGCGTAAAACTAGGGGCTGTAGACCGGGAATTCCCAGACTTAAATGAATTTGCCAAAAACCATATGGTAGAAATGCAAATCACGCAACAAATGATGGAAAACGTAGAAATTGAGTATGATATCGTAATACCGCAATCAGAAATCGCATATTTAACACAGATGATGCTCTCCAATCAGGTAGAAGAAAATTAAGAAAAAAACTGCCAAGTGTGTATTGTCTTACACACTTGGCTTTTTTACTTGTGTAAGTGAAAAACTTTGTAAGGAAGCAACAAACAAGAAGAAAAGTTGGCACATATCTTGCATATTATATATACGTGCAGCTTTTCAAACTAGGAGGTTAAATTAATGAATAACATCATGTTAGTTTGTTCGGCCGGTATGTCCACAAGTCTGCTCGTAAAAAAAATGACAGAAGCTATCGAAAAACAACAAGTGGATGCTACTGTTATAGCAGTTGCAGAAGCTGATTTCGACAAGTACAAAGGCAACGTAGATGTTGTTTTACTCGCACCGCAAGTTCGTTTTTTAGAGAAGAATTTGAAGCGAGTACTGGATCCATTAGGTATTCCAGTTGCGATCATTAATGGGATTGACTATGGAACAATGGACGGCGAAAAAGTGCTAAATGATGCACTAGCAATGATTGAGAAATAATCTCGAGTTCGAGACTGCTTGAAGAGGAATTAAACACAAGTTCGATAAATGAAAAAGGATGTGTAAACAATGGAATTAGAACAAACAATTATGCAATTAATCGTACACGGGGGAAACGCTAAAAGTGACGCAATGCTAGCAATCGAAGCGGCAAAAAAAGGGGATTTTGACGTTGCAGATGAGCAAATCAAAAATGCAGAAGCGGCACTACTTGAGGCGCATCATTCACAAACTTCATTAATTCAAGGTGAAGCACGTGGCGAAAAAGCAGAAGTATCATTACTACTTGTTCACGCGCAAGATCACTTAATGAACGCTATTACTTTTAAAGACTTAGCGAAGGAAATTGTTGATTTATACCGCTCTAAATAAGCTTTTGAAGGGATGATTTAAATGAGAAAATTAGGAATATCCGTATTTCCACAACATGTAGCGCTTGAAGAATCATTGGAATACATTGAAACAGCTGCAAAATATGGTTTTAGCCGTATTTTTACTTGTTTGATTTCTGCTAATGACGAAGCTGAATTTGCTAAATTAGAAACCATTTGCAAACGAGCAAAAGATTTAGGATTTGACGTTATTGCTGACGTTGATCCCACTGTATTTGAATCGTTAAATATCACTTATAAAGAATTAGATCGTTTTAAAGAGCTTGGTCTAGCTGGATTACGCCTAGATTTAGGTTTCTCTGGTTCCGAAGAGGCAGCAATGTCCTTTGATGATACGGACTTGAAAATCGAGCTAAACATCAGTAATGGTACTCGTTACGTAGAAAATATCCTATCTTACCAAGCAAACGTAGGAAATATCATTGGTTGTCACAACTTCTATCCAAGAAAATACACTGGTCTTTCCAGAGAACATTTCTTGCGTACGAGTAAACAATTCAAAGACTTAAACTTACGCACAGCAGCATTCGTTTCTTCTAACAGCGGCGAATTTGGCCCTTGGTTTGTTGTAGACGGTGGACTTCCAACAATGGAAGAACATCGCGGAGTGGAAATTACTGTTCAAGCAAAAGATCTTTGGAACACTGGCCTGATTGATGATGTCATTGTCGGGAATATGTTCGCTTCTGAAGACGAATTACGCGCTTTAAGTGAATTAAATCGTAATGAATTACAATTAGCAGTAGAGTTTTTAGATGGTGCAACTGACGTGGAAAAAGAAATCGTTTTAACACAAAAACATTTCAATCGTGGCGATGCTTCCGAGTACGTGTTACGTTCAACAATGACCCGTGTTAATTTCAAACAATTCGATTTCCCCGCACACGACACAAATACTATTGCAAAAGGCGACGTGACTATCGACAACGACGGCTACGAGCGCTATAAAGGCGAAATGCAAGTAGCGCTTCAAGAAATGGAAAACTCCGGCAACACAAATATCGTTGCTCGAATTGTCCCAGAAGAGCGTTATTTACTAGATACCATTCTACCGTGGCAACATTTTAGATTGGTTGAGAAGAAGAAATAATAATTTTAAAAGCAGAAATTTTCTTTTATACTAGAGAATTTCTGCTTTTTTTACTATCTTCTTTTTGTAAACAATACCTATTCCGGCATCTTTAAAAGCGTATTTTAAAACTATTTTTTGTAATATTTTAAAATTAATAGACGTATAAAGAAATATATATTACACTTAGCTAAATGGAATGTTCTTCCATTTAAAAATAAATGTGAATAATAATACATAAAGTAGGAGACGATGAAAATGGATAGTGAAACACTATTATTAGATGTAAAGAAATTAGGAGAAAGAGTATCTACGCTTAAGGATTCGATAGCTACGGAAGAAGCGACGAAAACATCCTTAATTATGCCTTTTTTTCAACTGTTAGGATATGATGTTTTTAATCCACTCGAATTTTCACCAGAGTATGTTGCGGATGTAGGGATAAAAAAAGGAGAGAAAGTAGATTATGCTATTTTAAATAATAACAATCCCATTATCCTAATTGAAGCGAAATCTATTAAATCAGATTTAAAAAACCATGATTCGCAGCTGTTTAGATATTTTGGAACTACAACAGCAAAATTCGGCATTTTAACTAACGGTAATGAATACCGATTCTATACTGATTTGGAAGAACCAAACAAGATGGATAAAACGCCATTCTTTTCCTTTGTACTTACAGAAATAAAGGATGTTCAAATTTCTGAAATTTTTAAATTCCAAAAAGAAAATTTTGATGTAGAGAATATTTCTAAAGCAGCTTCTGATTTAAAATATCTTAATTTTGTCAAAGAATTTTTAACTAAAGAAGTTAATGATCCAAGTGAAGAATTTGTTAAATTTATTCTTGGAGAAATTTATGACGGAATAAAAACAAAAGTAATTATCGATAAATTTACACCTGTTGTAAAAAGGGGATTTCGACAATTTATTGCAGATCAAGTGAATAGTAAACTAAATGCTGCGCTTAATACATCTGTTTCAGTAGAAGATTTAGAAGTTCCTCAAGTAGAAGCAAATGCTGAAGAGGAAGAAGATATTATTACAACAGAAGCAGAAATTGAAGCATTCACGACAACTAAATTATTATTGAAAGATACCATTGATACATCTAGAATTTTTTATAGAGATAATAAATCGTACTTTAATATAATTATAGATAACAGTATAAGAAAATGGGTTTTAAGATTATACATTAATAATGCAAGAACCTATTTTGTAATAAATGACGAAGAAAAAACTACCATAGAAATTGTTGATGTGATTGATATTTTCAATCATGCGGATAAAATCATTCCTGTAGTCGAAAGATATTTATAATACAAAATTCCACTTAAAAAGGACCTATAAGATTGACATATTCTTTGTCAATCTTATAGGTCTTTTTCTTTTTTTATCATTTCCCAATCAACCCATACAAAAACAACTGCACTATCTCCGCTTGTTTCTCCTCAAGTTCTTCCTCGGGGACTGTGAAACCTAAACCATTAATTGCTTCAATAAAAAGTTGAATAGATTGATCCGAAAGACGGCTATCAATAATTTTTTCTTGCTTGCCGATAGCGATATATTTCATATAAATCTCATTTTTAAGTGCATTAATATTATTCACTAACAGCGTGATAAATTGTGCGTCTTTACTTGCTTCTTGCGATATAAATTTACTTAAAGACAGATTTATTTCTGCATTACAGAGCTTGAGAGCCCGCTCTAATTTTTGCGTGAATGTTCCTTCTGATGCTAAAATTTCTTCCGCTAAAGTAATGGTATCTTGCATAATAATGCGAGCACATTCACCAACAAGGGCTTCTTTACTTCCAAAATAATTATAAATAGACACTTGCGAAACATCTGCGAGGGTGGCAATATCTTTAATACTTACATCAGAAAAACCTTGTTTTCCAAATAATGAAAGAGCTGCCTGAATAATTGCGGTCTTCTTTTTTAGCGTTCTTTTTTCATAATTATTCATATCCTAAACACTTCCCTAAGCTAATCTTATCTTTAGTAATAATATAACATAAAAAAATTTAATTTGAAATATTAACTAATAAATTTCAAAAGTTATTGACTTGGAAGTTAAGATTATTATACAATAGTTTTGAAATAATGTTACTATTATTTCAAAACTAAAGACCCGTGAAAGGACTTTAATTATGATGAAAATAACAAAAAGAAAGAAAATAACACTAATCATTTTGGGAGGTATCATCGGTTTGAGTTTTATTTTATATAAACCATTAATTAACTATTTAAGCGAACAAGCGGCGAATCCGCGTGGGATTATTGGTGAAATCACTACGAAAATATGGTCATCCTATTTTGAAGATTTGAGTAAGTGGACAATTAGTAATACTGAACTAAGCAATGTTAATCATGTATTAGATATTGGTTATGGCGGGGGCTCTAATGTCAAAAATCTAGCTGAACTAAATAAAAATTGGACTATTTACGGAGTGGATATTTCTGAAGAATCTTATAAAACAGCTACAAATTTAAATAAAAAAGCCATCAATAATGGCACAGTGAAGCTATCTATTCAAGATGTTGCTTTGATGAATTATCAAGCGGATTTTTTCGATTTAGTGTATGCTATCCAAACGCATATGTACTGGGATAATCCCCAAAAAGGTTTTGAAGAGATCTATCGTGTCATGTCACAAGATGGTGTTTTAATACTGTCGTCCGAAAAAGATAAAATTGATTATCACATGGACGAATATAAAACAACAGCCTCGCTAACAGCACTCTTGAAAGAAATTGGCTTTAGGGAGGTAGTGGAGAAGGAGAAAGGGAATTGGATTTTGTATACGGTCAGAAAATAATTGCGAGCTATGGAAAATTTGTTATAATAAATAAAATGCTCTAATACAGAGCCCAATTATATACATCATGAGGTGAAAACATGTTAAAGCTATACAAAAAAGAACAAAATCAAATCTTGTATGCTGAGTACTGGATTAATAATGATAAGGCAATCGTGCATTACGGTAAAGTTGGTAAGGTAGGAGAGAAAGAAGAAACCAGCAACTATCTGGAAAAATACGAGAACAAAGCTGCATTTCATGAGGCGTTTATTAACCGATTTGTCCCACAAGGTTATAGCGAATATCCTCCAAACGAAAATTTCTGGATATTAATTCAATATCCGCTTAAAAGTTTAACAGGAACAAAACGAGATATTTGGTTGAAAGATCGAGTAACAGATGTTTTAAATGACAATTTGGGTTGGAAGGGCTTAGGAATCGTAGATGGTTTTGACATAGGACAAACCGCGAATCCCAACAAGCAATTTGCTTTAAATATATTTTGTGTCGTTGTTGATGAAGAAATAGGTATCAAAGTAATTAAATCAGCTCTAAGAAATAACAGTTGTGATTATACTAGCGTAAAAATTGCTTCCAGACCATTTTCGGATGATGCTGAATATACGTTGAAATTTTCAGCGAAGAAGAAGGATGTAACTTTTTATGTATGAATAAAGTTTTGAAATAAGAACGATAAAAAAGCCGAAAGTCTTGATTTATCAAGTGCTTTCGGCTTTTTCTGAGCGCCCATACGCGGAATCGAACCACGAACTAGCCCTTAGGAGGGGCTTGTTATATCCGTTTAACTATATGGGCTTATTATAAAATTATCTGACTCTAGAAAGCCAGACACCAGAAATAAGTTTACCAGAAATAAGGGGTTTCAGCAAGATAAAGAAGCATCTGGCTGCAAGGGTTACCATGCGACCAGATGCTTACTGCAATTAATTTTTAGCTAATTTATCTGCAAAAACGAGGGATCTACCTGTGCCAATTGCAACGGATTCCAAAGGACTTGGAGCCATATGTACAGGGACATCAATTTCTTCTACCAACCAGTCACGGAAACCTTGAAGAAGGGAACCGCCACCACTTAAAATAATACCTCGATCGACAATATCGCCACTTAATTCTGGTGGGCAAAGTTCAAGTGTATTCCGAATAGCTTCTAATATACGTTGTAATGTTTCAGCTAAAGCGCTTTGGATTTCCGTAGAGCTTACTTGGATTGTTTTTGGTAAGCCAGTAAGCAAATCGCGACCACGGATATCCGCAGTTTGTGTTACGTGTTCGATCGGCGCATAACCAAGCTCCATTTTAATTCGTTCTGCTGTTGTTTGACCGATTAAAAGGTTGTAATTTTTGCGGATGTATTGAATAATTTCTTCATCCATATGATCGCCACCTGTGCGAATCGAAGTGCTTGAAACCACACCACCGTATGAAATAATCGCAATCTCACTCGTGCCGCCACCAATATCCACAATCACATTAGCGACAGGCTCAGCGACAGGTAAATCAGCACCAATTGCAGCTGCAACAGGTTCTTCAATTAAAACGACTGAACGAGCACCAGTTGATCTTACCGCGTCTGAAATAGCGCGGCGCTCGACTGATGTTGCGCCAGTTGGTGTACAAACGACCACATTGGGCTTTCTCACACCACTAACTGAAATCCGGCGCATAATCTCACGCAAAAGTCCGCTCGTTAAATCAAAATCAGCAATAACACCGTCCTTCATTGGTCTTACAGCAGAAATCGAAGTCGGCGTTTTACCAATCATCTCTTTTGCTTCCTGGCCAATCGCAAGTACCGTTCCATCATTCGTATTTAGCGCGACCACAGAAGGTTCATTCAGTATAATGCCTTTTTCTTTACTGTAAACTAAAATATTCGCAGTACCTAAATCAATTCCAATAGTTGTTGTTCCAAACATTCTCACACCTAACTTTCTATTAAAAATAGCGAGTAAATTCTAGGTGTACAACTAACAGTATAGACTTTTTTCACCTTATAAGCATTATTTAAACATGGATGACATGAAAAGGTAATTTAAAATGGCGATATGACAGGTGTTTTCGGCATTTCGTAAAAATTTCGTAAAAAAAGTAATCAAATAAAAACGACTATCCAGAGTAGATAGCCGTTTTTTATTAGGAAACTTGCCGCTGTTTTTCAAATTCTGAGTACATATAGTAATAAATGAGCCCGCTAATGAGCGCTAAAATACCAATAATAGTAAATGTGCCAGTATAGCCAATTAAAGTCGAAAGTGTAATCGCAAGTGGAGCAATGACTTTACCCAAAGTGTAACGAAGTCCAGCAGCAGAAAAGTACATAGCGCGCTTATCTTCTGGAGCTAACTGGGAAACAAAAGTTTGTTGTAACCCAACAGTCATGAGTTCCGCGAAGCTAAAGAGAATAATGGCACAAATCGCTCCCCACGGTCCTGTCGAAATACCAAATAAGAAAATCGCAATCGCATAGAGAAAAGAAGAATTCATAAAGACAAATTTTTCTCTAAAATGGCTCATCCAACGAGTGACAACGACCGTAAGCGCTGCAACAAAGAAGCCATTAATAGAAACAATAACCCCGAACAATTGCTCACCTGTAAAATGAAATGCGAACAAGTTAGAGGCACCGATAACTTCTTTAATATAGAGCGGGAAAAGTAAATCCAGTTGCATAAACGACTGAGAAACAATAATTCCGGCAACAATATAAAGAAAGAAAATTTTGTCTTTAAATATAATCTTATAGTTTTTCAGTTGTTCCATTAAAACAGCGCCGATACTTTTCCGAACAACCTCTTTTTGTAAATCAGGATTAACCAAAAGTGGTGCTGTTTCATGACCAAATTTTTGCAGTAAAAAGAGTAGTAATAAATCCGCGCAAACAATTGCAAGTAGTGTTTCTGTCGTGAAATTATAAAATAAAACCGAGCCAAGAATTGGACCAATAACGACCGCAATATTAATCATCATATAGAACACCGAATAAATATGTGTCCGATGCTCAGGAGGAACCACATCGGCAATCATTGCTTGACTTGCTGGCTGATAAAAAGCCATAAAAACACTCGCAATCGCGAAACCAGCAAAACTTAAGTAAGGAGAATCCACAACATGAAGTGCACCTATTGCAAAAACAAGAAAGCCAAAGCCTTCTCCGATGACAGAAATACTCATCATCCGTTTACGACCAAAGTTATCTGCAAAATAGCCGCCAAGCAAAGCTGTGAAGACTGCCAACACTTGCGAGATAATTAGCAGAAGGCTCGTCAGTTCGCGCCCAATACTTTCCGAAAAGTAAATCGTTAGAAAGGGGAAGACCATCCAAAAAGAAATATCGAGTAGTGCTTCCCCAAAAAGCCTTACTTTTAAATTGATGTCCCATGTACTAAATTTCATCCAATGCACCTCGCTCTCTTTTATAAAAAATAAACAAACGAAAACCCTTGAAAGCCAAAAGCTACAAGGGTTTTACGCAAAAGGCATAAGTTTAAAAAAAGGATTAGAACGCCCAGTCGCCTTTACGGAAAACAGGAACAACTTCACCAGATTCGGTTACACCATCAATGTCCATTTCAGAAGAACCAATCATGAAATCAACGTGTGTTAAACTATTGTTCACACCAGCTGCTTCTAATTCTTCACGAGACATTTCTTCGCCACCTTTAACATTAAATGCATACGCACTACCAATTGCTAAGTGGTTAGAAGCATTTTCGTCAAATAGTGTATTGTAGAATAAAATGCCGGATTGGGAAATAGGGGAAGGGTCTGGAACTAGCGCCACTTCACCTAAATAGTGTGAGCCTTCATCTGTCGCGATTAAATCTTTCAAAATTTCTTCGCCGGATGCTGCTTCTACACCTACAATACGACCTTTTTCGAAAGTGATTTTGAAGTCATCGATAATATTTCCTGCATAACTAAGTGGTTTTGTGCTAGAAACATAACCTTCCACTTTTAGTTTATCCGCACAACAGAAAACTTCTTCTGTTGGCATATTGGCCATAAATTCATGTCCTTTTTTATTCTTACTACCAGCGCCAACCCAAAGATGGTTTTTTGGAAGACCAATTGTAAGGTCTGTTCCAGGAGCCGTATAATGTAAAGAAGTAAATTGTTTTTCATTTAAACTTTCTGCTTTAGCAGCCAGTGTTTGATCGTGATTTTTCCAAGTTTCTACCGGATTTTCCGTATTGATACGAGTTGTTTCAAAAATAGCTTCCCAAAGTGTTTCCATTTGTTCTGCTGGAGTTAGATCTGGGAATACTTTTGCTGCCCAGCCTTGTGAAGCTGCTGCAACAACTGTCCAACTTACTACGTTTGCTTGCATTAACTCGCGGAATTCACTCATTGCGCCACCCATCGTTTTTTGGAAAGTCGCAATTTTGTTGCTATCTACGCCGTTTAGTAAATCTGGATCTTCGGAAGTGATGGAAATAAAACAAGCACCTTCTTTAGCAAGTTCTGTTTTTTCTGCAACACGGTGAACCGGAGCGCTTTCAAAAACGCGTAGTGGGGCATTCTTGTAACGTAATGCGCCTAATTCTTCATCGCGCCAATCCATAATGACATCCTCTGCTCCAACTTCAAAAGCGTATTTGGAAATAAGACGAACAAGTGGAGCCGCGTCAACTGGAGCCATAATTACCACTTTCTGTTCAGGTTGGACGTTTACCCCAACTTTTACAATCAATTCTGCATACTTTTCTAACTTTTCACTAAATACTGTCATAATTAATCACTCCAATCTTTTTATTCAATACGAGAATTGTATCTCAATTAATAAGGTAAAGCAACCACTACGCTACTGTTTTCGCTATTTTTGAATAAATAAAAAAGCAAGTCCGAAAAAGAGGACTTGCTTTGCGATTATCCTTTTAATGCCTCAACGAAAGTTTTCGCGTAGCTTTCGGCGCGAACAACATCTTCTTCATCAGGATCAAGGTCTACTTTAAGCCCAGCAACAGGAACAGTCGCACCTTGCTCTTTTAGACGAGTTTCAACTAAATCAACTGTTAAGCAGTATTCATCATAAAATGTATCGCCAGAGCCGAAAGAAGCGCAAACTTTGCCGCTAAAATCAACGTCCGCCATATCTTCATAAAAATCAACGAACTCATCAGGAAGCTGACCATCATCGTATGTATAGCCACCGATTAGAGCACCATCATATTCTAGTAAATCTTCAGGGTCAACTGAAATACATTCTTCAATTTCTACTTCGATATCGTATTTTTCTAATTCTTCACCTAAAATGTCGGCAATTTCTTGTGTATTACCAGTCATGCTGGCATAAACGATCATCACTTTTGTCATTTTGCATCACCATTTTCTGAATTTTTTATTGTTTAAAATGGCACAAACCAGTCCACCATTTTTTAACTGATACCTTCTATTATAAATGTCTTCAGAAAAACTGCAACCTTTTTTCCAGATTACTTTATTTCTAAGGGGTTTCGAGCTATAATAGTAAATAGTGGAAATTTTAGGAGGGAATGAAAAGATGATCACACTCAAATCAAGACGCGAAATCGATGAGATGAAAGCAGCAGGAAAAATCCTTGCCGATACGCATAAAGAACTTAAAAAAATTATTAAACCTGGTATTACAAGCTGGGATTTAGAAGTATTTACAGAAGAATTTTTACGTAAAAATGGCGCAACTCCAGAGCAAAAAGGCTTTGAAGGTTATGAATATGCTATTTGTGCAAGTATTAATGACGAAATTTGTCACGGCTTCCCGCGCAAACAAAAGCTTAACCAAGGCGATATTATTACAGTAGATATGGTCGTGAATTATCACGGCGCACTTGCTGATTCTGCTTGGACTTATGCAGTAGGGGAAGTGCCTGATGATGTGAAACATTTAATGGATGTAACACATAAAGCACTTTATTTAGGTATTGAACAAGCACAAGTAGGCGCTCGAGTTGGCGATATTGGTCATGCTATTCAAACATACGTAGAATCTGAAAATCTTGCTGTTGTACGTGAGTTTATTGGTCACGGTGTTGGACCAACTTTACATGAAAAACCAGATATCCCACATTACGGTACAGCTGGCAAAGGACCTCGCTTAAAAGAAGGCATGGTTATTACAGTGGAACCAATGGTCAATATGGGTGCTTGGAAAGCCAAAATGGACGATAATGGCTGGACTGCTAGAACCGTTGATGGCTCTTTGTCTGCGCAATATGAACATACTTTTGCAATCACAAAAGATGGTCCAGAAATTTTAACGTATCAAGGCGAAAACGATTAATTAAATTAGCCAGATGCATGTAGAACAGAATGCAAGTAAAAGCACAAGTTTCACACAAATGCTTTTAGTTTGCCGTTTTTTTCTAGGCATCTGGCTTTATTTTTAGAGGCGGTGACATACAATGGGAGAAAAAATGGCTATCTGGCGAACAAAAAAGCCAGCAACAAAACAAAAAATCGTGTCGGACCTACAAGAATTGGGTATTAAAAAGGGAGATACGATTATTTTTCATGCCTCCATGTCAAAAGCACACTGGATTTGCGGTGGTCCAGTTACCGTTATTTTGGCATTGCAAGAACTGGTTGGTGAATTAGGCAATATAGTAATGCCGGCTCAAACAGGTCAATTAAGTGATCCTGCAAAGTGGGAAAATCCGCCAGTTCCTGAAAGTTGGTGGAAAATAATTCGCAGAGAAACACCGCCATTTGATCCGCTTGTAACACCAACTCGTGGAATGGGTGTCATTGCCGAAACATTTCGTACCATGCCAGATGTTGAGCGCAGTTTTCATCCATACCATTCGTTTTGTGCTTGGGGGAAAGATAAAAAACAAATTCTTGCCAACCAGCCACTTGCAAAAAGCATGGGGGATGAATCGCCGCTAGGGAAAATGTATCAACTTGATGCGAAAATTATCTTGTTTGGGGTAGATAATAATAACAATACATCGCTTCATTTAGCGGAAGAACGCTCCAATGCTTTTCCGCTTATCGAAAACCAAGCTGCCTTCCTTAAAAATGGCGAAATCATTTGGGAGAAGTATCAGGAAATTGATTATAATAGTGAAGTGTTTATCGCGTTAGGTCGTGCTTATGAGAAAGAACATGATTTTCACCCAACGACGATTATCGGAGCGCCAACTAAAATCTATGATATGCGAGATTTAGTGGATTTTGGGACCAAGTATTTCCAAACAAAAAACCACTAAAAAGTGGCTGGAATTTGTTTTATTTTCGAACCCGGCGTAATTCTTCTGCAAATAATTGCATTTCACGCGGGCTAAAAGTGGATTTGCGTTTAATTAGCTGATAAATATCGACAAGTGCGTTATAATCAACAGAGTCAAGCTCGAGATTTTCAAAAACACCAACATTCACCATTTTTAGTTTAGTAGTAATTTCAGTTAACATAAAATTCAAGTTTTCCTGCGAAGGGGTTTCAAGATTCATCTTTTTGCTCCTTTCAAACTAATAGACAAAATTTTACCATAATAGAAGAAAAACTTCCAGACGAATGACTAGAACAGGGGGCCTTATCAGTGTGGAAAAAAGTAGTAAAATATGTTAAACAAAACGGGATTGTTCAAGTCGGCCAAGCAGTAAGTGCTAGAGTAGGGCGAAATGATGTTTCTGGAAATGCAGCACAGTTAGCTTATTATATGCTGTTTTCCATTTTTCCAATGCTCTTAATCGCAGCAACATTACTTGCTTATCTTCATATTGATAAAGATTCTGTTTTTAATATGATTAAAGAATTCGCGCCAGACCAGATTATGGACTTTTTAGAAGAAAATTTAAATAACTTATTAACGCAGAAAAATGGCGGATTGCTTTCTATCGGGATTATCGCGACTTTATGGTCGGCATCTAATGGCATGAACGCGGTCATGAAATCGCTCAATAAAGCGTATGGCGTAACCAATAAGCGAAATTACGTCGTACAACGATTATTATCAATGTTTTTCACACTCGCAATGCTTGCAACAGTTGGGGCGACCTTGTTGTTACTTGTATTTGGTCAACAAATTGGGATGTTTTTAATTAATCATTTGAATTTCTCGGAGGACTTTCTTAGCTTTTGGAATAATCTTCGTTGGACGGTTACACTCATTGTTATCTTTGTTGTCTTTACCTTTTTATATTGGGTCGCACCAAACCGTCGCAGTACGTTGATTAGTGTTCTACCTGGAGCTTTATTTTCAACAATCGGTTGGACAGTTGCTTCCGTTGGTTTTGCGTATTACGTAAATAATTTCGGCAACTATTCGGCAACATATGGTAGTATCGGTGTAATTATTATTTTAATGTTATGGTTTTATTTGACCGGTATTATTTTGATGATTGGCGGGGAGCTTAACGCTACACTGGCGATTCGGAAAAAGAAAAAAGAATTAGGCGAAATCAATTGAAAAAACGCTAAAACAGTAAAAATCCTGTTTTAGCGTTTTAATTTTTCATGAATGAGTTGCATGACATAATCTGCGTCATTTGGTTTATTAATATCAATTTCGTCAATATTAATAACAAGGGTTTCGCTTTTATCATAGGATGCGAACCAACTGTCATAACGACTATGCAAGTGCTTGTAATATTCAAGTAGACCTGGATTATCGTCAATTTGTTCATAAGGACGACCACGAAGAGCAATTCGGCTCAATACAGTGTCTAAACTTCCACGCAAATAAATCAACAAATCCGGTGCTTTTTTAGGCATATATGCAAGTTCTTCCATCATATTGTCGAGTAAATCAAGGTATGTATCCATCTCAGGCTCGGAAATGTTACCTTCTTCAAAATTAATTTGTGTAAAAAGTGCATCCTCATAAATGCTTCGATCAAGCACATTATTTTGATCCGTTAATGCAGCTTTGATACTACGAAAGCGGGTATTTAAAAAATATATTTGTAAGGCAAAAGCCCATCGTTTGGGGTCATCGTAAAACATTTCAAGAATGCGATTATCCTTAATGCTTTCATAAAATGCCTTTGTTCCGAGTTCATTTGCGATTAGCTCTGTATAGCTACTTTTCCCAGCACCAATCATTCCTGCTAAAACAATCACTTTATTTTCTACTCCTTCCATAACATGAGTAGCCTCCTTTTTTGGTCGACTATCTGTTCATTATACTACTAATTTGCTTAATAAGGAGATTTTTTGTACGATAAAAGAGAAGAAATGAGGGATAACAATGACAAAACCATTAAAGCTAGTCTATACCGAAAATGGGTTTGATACAGGAAATTTTTTGATCGATGACAAAATGACCGATTATTCACCAGCGGATTTGATGTTGATGTCTATTGCCAGTTGTAGCGCCATTGTTTTTCGTAACATTTTAAAGAAAAAAAGAGTGGAATTCACCGATTTATGGGTAGATGCCACAATGGAACGCATCCCGGAAGAAGAAAATCGTATAAGCGCGATACATCTTCATTTTAAAATAACAGGACCTATCTTGGACCCTAAAGCACTTGAAAAAGCACTAAAACTAACGCCAAAATACTGTTCGATGGTTCGTTCTGTCGAAAAAAGCATCCTTGTCGATGAAAGTCTTGAAATCATGCCATAAACTACTGACAAGCGGCTGTTTTTTTGTTAGTATTAATGAAGACTTGGAATGATGGAGGAAAATAATGAATCAAAATCCAGTAGAAGAAGGACAAAAATTCCCGCTAACTATTCGGCGCATGGGAATCAACGGGGAAGGAATTGGCTACTTTAAGAAAGCAGTTGTATTTGTACCTGGCGCAATTACCGGTGAAGAGGTAGTTGTTGAAGCGGTCAAAGTTCGTGATCGTTTCACCGAAGCAAAATTAAATAAAATCCGTAAAAAATCTCCAAACCGAGTTACCGCACCTTGCCCAGTTTATGAGGCGTGTGGTGGTTGCCAGTTGCAACATGTGGCCTATAGCGCCCAACTTGAACTAAAAAGAGATATTGTTATTCAATCAATCGAAAAACATACAAAAATCGATCCAACAAAATTAAAAATCCGCCCAACAATCGGAATGGAAGACCCGTGGCGTTACCGTAATAAAAGTCAATTTCAAACAAGAATGGTAGGCAGTGGTCAAGTCGAAACAGGACTTTTCGGTGCCAATTCTCACCAACTTGTTCCGATTGAAGACTGTATCGTTCAACAACCCGTTACCATTAAAGTAACGAATTTTGTTCGCGACTTACTAGAAAAATACGGCGTGCCAATTTATGATGAAAAAGCTGGCAGTGGCATCGTGCGGACAATCGTCGTTCGTACTGGAGTAAAAACCGGCGAAACACAACTCGTTTTCATTACGAATAGTAAAAAGTTACCTAAAAAACGCGAAATGCTTGCAGAAATCGAAGCAGCTCTTCCAGAAGTCACTTCGATTATGCAAAACGTGAATCAAGCAAAATCCTCACTTATTTTCGGTGACGAAACGTTCCTTTTAGCAGGAAAAGAAAGCATTGAAGAAAAATTAATGGAACTCGAATTCGATTTATCCGCGCGTGCCTTTTTCCAATTAAACCCGTTCCAAACAGAGCGGCTCTACCAAGAAGTCGAAAAAGCACTCGTACTAACAGGCAGTGAAACATTAGTCGACGCTTATTGCGGTGTTGGAACAATCGGCCAAGCCTTTGCAGGAAAAGTAAAAGAAGTCCGTGGTATGGATATTATTCCAGAATCCATTGAAGACGCCAAACGAAACGCGGAGAAAAATGGCATCGAAAATGTTTATTATGAGGTAGGAAAAGCAGAAGACGTATTACCTAAATGGGTGAAAGAAGGTTTCCGCCCAGATGCAGTAATCGTTGACCCACCAAGAAGCGGCTGTGACCAAGGCCTAATAAAATCATTACTAGATGTGGAAGCAAAACAACTTGTTTACGTATCATGTAATCCATCCACATTAGCTCGTGACTTGGCTTTACTCGCGAAAAAATACCGCATTCGCTATATGCAACCAGTCGATATGTTCCCGCAAACAGCTCATGTAGAGACCGTAGTACTTTTGCAGTTAAAAGATAAATAAAGGACTGGTGGTACATGATTTCAGGATTAAGCCATATCACTTTAATTGTGAAAGATTTGAATAAAACAACCACATTCTTAAGAGAAATTTTTAATGCAGAAGAAATCTATTCTAGTGGCGATCAGACTTTTTCGCTTTCCAAAGAAAAATTTTTTCTAATTGCTGGCCTATGGATTTGCATTATGGAAGGAGACTCTTTACAAGAGCAAACTTACAATCATATTGCGTTCCGAATTCAATCTGAGGAAGTGGATGAATATATTGAGCGGATTAAATCTCTTGGTGTGGAAATAAAACCAGAACGTCCCAGAGTCGAAGGTGAGGGACGCTCAATTTATTTTTATGACTTTGATAATCATCTCTTTGAATTACACGCTGGTACATTAGAAGAACGCTTGAAAAGGTATCACGAATAGAAATAACACCTAATAGGAGGAAACAAACATGAAAAAACTATTTGATGAAACGAATGAATTTGAAGCAAAGTACTACCGAACTATTTGGTACGGCTATATCGACAATGAATTCGCGCCAGAATTAAGTGATGAAATAAAACAATTAATTCAACGCGATCTTGCAGAAAAAACAGCGAATCCAATTGAAGCAACGCACTGGGTTTTCTATAACGAAACTCAAGCAGGAGACGCAATTGGTGATAAAGTTCGTTCATCCATTATGGTTCGCTATCGTGAGGAGAAATTTGTCGTCCATTACAACGTGAGCGATTTCCAATTTGTTACTGTATTTGATGTGGCAACCGCCTTTAAAGACCAATTAGAACAAGCATTGAATGCGTAAATAAAAAATCCCGTCTATATTTATAGACGGGATTTTCTTTCATCCAAGTTCTTTCCAGTGCCAATTACCAATATGTAAACCTTGATCCATTTCACTAGATGTAAAACTATCAGCTCTTGCTTCTGTTTTTGCTCGTGTTAATGAAGTCGCGCTTCCAAAACTATTTGCAGTTTCATAGTGGTACTCTTGATTGTTCAAGCGAATAATAATGGCACGACCAGAAGGATGTTTTCCAATAAGTTTCAAGGTTTCTTCGCTCCTTTTTTCAGTCGGTTAAATCATTTTTGTGAAAGCACCGGCATTTTGATCCAAGGCAGTAGAGGCAGATTCAATTTGGCTAAAATCTTCTAAAGATAAAATAAGGACTTCTTGGCTTTCCTCGACTTTTGCTTCGACACGTTCCGTACCACTTGAAATAGTATTAATTTCTTGCGTGATACCGTTGACACTTTTTTCCACTTCTTTAATTGCTTCTTCTACACGACTCGAAAGTTTACGAACTTCTTCAGCTACAACACTAAATCCACGTCCAGCATCACCAGCACGTGCTGCTTCAATTGCTGCATTTAAGGCAAGTAAATTAGTCTGAGAAGCAATACCGTTAATTGTATTAATAATGCCGTGAATATTTTGCGCTTCTGTTTGCAAGTCGTGAAGTGTATCGGTATTTTCATTTGATTCTTTCGTGATTGATTTCACGAGTTCAAGGAGAGCTTCACTGCGCGTTTTTCCAACACTGGAATGTTCTTTTAAATTGGTTGCCATGCTTTTTAAACCAGATGCGAAATCATGGACCGTCTCTTCTCTTCTCGTAATATCTGTAGCGATTTTGGCAACACCAACGACCGTATCTTCACGTATAATCGGGATATATGTTGCTTCAAACCAAACACGTTCACCGCGTGCATTTTTTCGTTCAATTTTGTTTTGAAATTTTTGCCCAGCAAGCAAATTAGTCCACATTGCTTTATAGCTCGCACTTTGGACAAAATCAGGAAAGCATAAGTCCGGGTGGGATAATTTCAACATTTCTTCTTCTGAGTATCCCATTGCCTCGGCAAAAAGCGCATTAGCATAAGTTACTTTTTTATTAGTATCAAAACGAATTATTGCCACGTTTTGAAGTAAACCATCGAGAAGGAGAGTTGCGTCTTCTGTTTCCGCATTAACATTCATTAAAAAAACCTCCATTTTTTAGAAAAATAATATAAAAATAACCAACATCAACATAATAACACACTTATATTCGTAATGGAAAGTTTATTTTTTAATAAAATGGGTATATAGAAAAATTAAGCTTAGCAGTGATACTTGCAATCACATCAGAACAATCTTATAATTTAGAAAAATGCGGGAGGGATAAGGATGCGGATTACGGGGGAACGGATTTACTTAAGACCTTTTCAAATAATAGATGCCAATCAAAAACTAGCTTTTCATTTAGCGAATAAAGCTTTTTTTGAAGGTTATTCTATGGAGCGGGATGATCGTTTTTATACGATAGAAGAACAGCAATCGCTTATTTCACGTTTGGAAGATTTTGCTGCGAGTGATGTGGAGTACTATTACGGGATTTTCCTCAATGATACGGATGAACTTATTGGTACGATTAATTTATTTAGTATTTTACGTGAATCTTTACAATCTGCGTTTATTGGTTATTTTCTGGATAAGAAACATAATGGAAATGGTTATGCAACCGAGGCAGTGCAGTTAATAGTAGATTTTGGTTTTGATATACTCGGACTTCATCGTATCGAAGCAGGTGTGATGCCGAAAAATGAACGTTCTAAACAAGTCCTTTTAAAAGCGGGCTTCCATTTAGAAGGGCTCGCAGTACAAAATGTTCGCATTAATGGAACATGGGAAGACCATCAAGTACTTGCTATTATTAATCCGGGAGACTAAAAAAGCCAAGTGTCGCAGTCCGCGCACTTGGCTTTTTCTATTTTTAACGTCCGTCCCCATATTCCCAGTTACGGATGGCATCATCTTCATCAAATGAAATAAGTACATCAGCAACACCGCGTAATTTTCCGATACTTTCTTCCAAACGGTCTTTTATATCATCGACCTCAGCAAGGGTGAGCATGGGATCTAATTCCACTTCAACATCAACATGGAAAACATCGCCTTCTTTAAGAACGGTTAGAACTTGAATATCTCGAACATCAGGATCACTCATTACTAGCTGACCGACAGTTAAATGCATGCTTTGATCTGATTCGCCAATAACTCCAGCCGCATTGTCCAAAAAGACTTTACCAACTACGATAAACATCATCACACCAATTAACATGGATGCAATACCTTCTGCTTGATGGAAAGGGGTAAAGTGAGAAATAATAACCGCTATCATCGCAAGAAGTCCACCACCAGTTGCAACGGAATCCTCCAAAAATACGAGCTTGGTTGCAGCTTTTGCTTTACCTAGATTTAAGATACTGTCTTTAAATAACCGAAGTCCTTTTGATTCTAAACCAACATCGTGCGCAATCTCATGCATCGCTTTTACCAAAACAGAAAACTCCAGCAAGGTACAAAGTAAAAGTACTGTAAGATTAATAAGAAAGCCAGTGGAGCTTGTTGGATGGATAATATGCGCGAAACCTTCACGAATCGTTTCAAAAGCCATTATCCCAACAACAATGACGGCACCAAGTAGCACTAAGTTAACCATTCGCCCAAAACCATGTGGAAAGCGTTTTGTCGGCCGTTTTTTACTTAAAGCAGAGCCGATGAAAACAAAAAATTGATTTGCTGCATCTCCAAGACTATGTAATGTTTCCGCAAACATAGCAATATTTCCTGTAAAAAAATAAGTAACACCTTTGATAATAGAAACAACGGTGTTCACAAGAGCAGCTGTTAAGGCTGATTTGTTACCTTCTTTTAATAACCCTAATAATTCTTTCATCCTAGTCTCCTCCACGAATATCATTAAGAAATTGTAGCACTTTTTTAGTCAAAAAGAAAATAAGAACCCGAAAGCCTTACAGAAGCTTGCAAAAATGTAAGCACAAACAAGCTTTCTTTTCATTTTTATATCTGCTAAACTGTTACTAGGAGCTTATTCAGAGAGTCTGAAAGCTGATTTTGAAACGGAAGGCGTTGGAATACGAGAATGCAGGTCCAAAAATGCCGTTTTTTTGTGTTGTTATTGCCAGCGTTATATCTCCTGTATGGGATTTCGCTTGCACTACAATTTGGGAATAACGCAGATTTAATTAATACCATTGCAAATAGTTGTTTACTTTTTTTAGCAACCCTAATACTAACTAACATGGCGAGACTAAAGAATTGGATAGACTTTATATGGTTTTGCGTTTTTATTCTATATATAATTATTTTGTTACACCTTGTTGCCTACATAGCTGTTGGGGATTTCGTAAACAGTACTTATACTGGGAATTTCCATATTCAAAAAGAAATGATTAACCTAATACCTTTTACAACTATAGAAAATACATTTCAACAAACATTACCAACGATGCCTACTATTATTCAAATTTTCGGGAATGTTTTATTGTTATGTCCACTGTCTTTTTTCATGCTTTACTTTAAAATAACAAGCACTGCGGGAAAAACATTATTAGTCATATTCTTAACATCTTGCGGCATCGAACTGCTTCAATTTGCGCAAACAACGATGATTACAGGATTTGAAAGTATATCGCTACCACCAAAACGTTCTACAGATATAGATGACATCATTTTAAATACGTTAAGTGGATTAATAGGCATTCTACTAGCTTATGCTTTACCATCTGTTAGAAAACGAATCAATAAAAGAAGATGAATGGAAATCGTTAAGGAGACTCTGTTATGAAAGAAAAATTAATGCAAGCCTATGCCTGGTTTCAAAAAAATAGTACCGTCGTAAAAATCGTTTTTATTACTTTTGTGATGGCTTTTGTTATTTTTGAAATTATTAATATTGCGACGGGGATTGACTATCCGTCGCTAAAAGAAAATTTAACTTCTCAAAGCCCGGAACAAATATTTATTATGTTTATCGTGGGCTTAATTGCTGTCACTCCAATGCTTTTGTATGATTATGTCATCGTTAAGTTGTTACCTGGAAAGTTTTCGCCAAGTCATGTGATTGCCTCTGGTTGGATTACGAATACCTTTACTAATATTGGCGGTTTTGGTGGCGTATTAGGTGCCAGTTTAAGAGCAAGTTTTTATGGGAAAAATGCATCTCATAAGGAAATTTTACTAGCTATTTCTAAGATTGCTTTATTTTTAGTATCTGGTTTATCGATTTACTGTTTAGTATCATTAGCCACTTTACTCATTCCAGGATTTGCAGATCATTTTGTTAATTACTGGCCATGGCTTCTTGCGGGTGGTCTTTACTTCCCGATTTTATTTACTATTACGAAATGGAAAAGTAAGTCACTCTTTGTTGATTTACCTATCAAAAGAGAATTAACGTTAATTATCGCTTCTCTTTTGGAGTGGGGCTTCGCTTTTGGATGTTTCGCGATTATCGGTACATTGATGGGAGAACCAGTCGATATTTTCAAAGTGTTCCCGTTATTTGTTATTGCTTCGGTAATTGGGATTGCTTCGATGGTACCTGGTGGAGTAGGGACATTTGACGTCGTGATGATTCTTGGACTTAGCCAATTAGGTGTTTCTCAAGAATTAGCGCTCGCTTGGATGCTATTTTACCGAATTTTCTACTATATTATTCCTTTTGTAGTGGGACTACTTTTCTTCGTCCAAAAAGCTGGTAAAAAAGTAAATGACTTTTTAGAAGGATTACCGTTATTATTCTTACAAAAAGTGGCCCATCGCTTCTTAGTTATTTTTGTTTACGGCTCTGGGTTATTGTTAATTTTGTCTTCCGCCGTACCAAACGCTATTTACCATGTGCCATTCTTATACAAAATTATGCCGTTTAATTTCTTATTCACTTCCCAAATTACCATTGTTGCATTTGGCTTTTTACTACTGGGGCTTGCGAGAGGGATTGAATGTAAAACAAAGAAAGCGTATATTATTACAGTAATTGTTCTAGGTTGCGCGATTTTCAACACACTTGCTCGCGTATTTTCGATGAAGCAGGCAATCTTTTTAGGAATTGTGCTGTTATGTTTATTCTTAGCTCGAAACGAATTTTACCGAGAAAAACTGGTTTATACTTGGAGTAAAGTAATTATTGATAGCATTATTTTCATCGTATGTCTGGCAGGTTACATTGTTATCGGTATTTACAACTCACCAAATATCAAACACTCCAAAGAAATCCCTGACTATTTACGCATTGCCTCAGAGCATTTATGGTTAGTCGGCTTCGTTGGCGTATTTATCGCCGTTGTTAGTTTAGTCATTATTTACATTTATTTATCCACAACAAAAGAAAAACTTGGCTCTCCATTTGAAGCAGTCAAAGTACGCGAACATTTAGCGAAATGGGGCGGAAATGAAGTCAGTCATACGATGTTCTTACGTGATAAACTGCTATTTTGGGCAGCAGAGGGGGAAGTACTTTTCTCTTACCGAATCATTGCGGACAAAATGGTCATCATGGGCGAACCAACTGGGAACATGGACAAAATGGAAGCAGCGATTGAAGAGGTAATGATGAACGCTGATAGATTTGGCTATCGACCTGTTTTCTATGAAGTCCGGGGCACGATGATTCCATATTTACATGATCACGGATTTGACTTTATCAAGCTTGGCGAGGAAGGTTTTGTCGACGTCCAAAACTTTACAATGAGTGGTAAAAAGAAAAAAGGTGAGCGAGCTCTCATGAATAAATTAGAACGAGAAGGTTATACTTTTGAAATAATAGAACCACCATTCAATCACGACACTTGGACAACTTTACGAGCAGTTTCTGATGAGTGGCTAGATGGTAGGGAAGAAAAAGGTTTCTCATTAGGATTCTTCGATACGTATTATCTCGAACAAGCTCCGATTGCTATCGCTAAAAACGGAGAAGGTACTATCGTTGGATTTGCTTCGATGATGCCGTCATATACAGACGAAATGACTTCGATTGATTTAATGCGTTACTCCAAAGAAGCGCCATCAGGTATTATGGATTTCCTTTTCATTAACCTATTCGAAAAAGCCAAAGAAGATGGCTTCCAAACATTTAATGCCGGTATGGCACCACTTGCCAATGTTGGGGAAAGTAAATATGCTTTCCTAGGTGAACGATTAGCCGGACTTGTATACCGTTATAGTCAAGGTTTTTACGGTTTCAAAGGATTACGTAATTTTAAATCCAAATATGTTACAGAATGGGAACAAAAATTTGTTGCCTTTAGAAAAAGAAGTTCCATTGCTTTCACCATGTTACAATTAATGATTCTTGTTGGTAAAAAACGACCACTTGCAAATAGCCAAGTAGTCCTTGATTTCCCACTCGAAGAAGAAACAAAAAAACCAGATTCTGAGTAAAATCAGAATCTGGTTTTTTATCAATCTAACAAGTCATCTAAAGCTTCTTGCAAAGTTTCAAAGCGAAACTCAAAATGGTTACTCATCAGCTTTTCCGGATAAGCACGTTGACTGTCCAAAATAGTCATTGCACGTTCACCGAGAATGAATTTAATTATTTTTTTAGGTACAGGTGTTTTATACGGTTTATGCATTTTTTTTCCAAGGCGTTCAGCAAATTTCTTTTCTTGAACAGGGTGAGGGGCTGTAAAATTAACGACACCGTTTATTTGTTCGTGGTCAAAAATAAATAAGATTGCCGCTACAACATCATCCACATGAATCCAAGAATACCATTGTCTGCCATTACCAAAGCGACCCCCTGTATAGGTTTGGAATAATTTTTCAAAAACAGGGAACGAGCCCCCGTTAGTCCCGAGTACAAGACCAAAGCGAGCATACACGACACGAATACCCAAATCACTTGCTGCACTAGCTGTTTTTTCCCATTCATAAACTGTTTTTCCTAAGAAGTTATCTGCATAAGTATTTTCTTCTGTATCTAGATAAATCGTTGACTTAGAAGAAGTATAAGCCCCAATTGCACTCGCATTAATCCACAATTTTGGTTTTGATTTCATTTTTTTCACAATTGATAGAAGCGCTGAAGTAGCTTCGATGCGGCTATTTACAATCACTTTCTTTCTATCATAAGTCCATTTTTCATCCATCAAACCAGCACCTGCCAAATTAATACAAACATCCACTGGTAAATCTTCTAAATTCGGCAATTTATCTTCATTCAACCATTCAATATAGTGTACATTCGCGCGGTTTTTTAGCTTTTGTCTTGTTAAAATATAAAGCTCGTGATCAGATTTTTCTAATTCATGTACTAAATGATCACCAATAAAACCTGTTGCGCCTGTAAGTAAGATATGCAATTTTATCACCTCTTCATTGTCCTAACTAGTTTATTCCCTTTTTAGTAGTATTAAAACCATTTTTTGCTGTATGATAGAAGGGAGAAGGAGGCGGATTATGAAAATCACGTCCATAAGTGTCCAGCAGAAAAACAAAGAACGCTATAACATTTTTATCGATGAAAAATACAACTTTAGTGTAGACGAAGAGGTTTTAGCTCGCTATCAGCTGATGAAAGGTAAAGTCCTTACCGAGGCTGATATAGAAGAAATCAAGCAAGCTGATATGGTTCGAAAAGGGCTAAATAAAGCCATCAACTTCTTATCCCACCGGGTCCGGTCGGAAAAAGAAATTCGCGATTATTTAAGAAAACAAGAAATGGAACCTTTTGCGATTGATGAAATTTTAAAAAAATTAGCTAACATGGACTACATCAATGATTTCGAATTTGCGGAACTATATACTAAAACGCAAATCAAGACGACATTAAAAGGCCCACGAACTATCGAACGCGAATTAGTCGAAAAAGGGCTAACGAGAGAAATCATTAGCCGGGTTATCGAAGAATATTCAGACGAAGCCCAGCTAGAAAATGCGACTAAACAAGCAATGAAAATTATGAAACGAAATAACAAAAGTGCCAAAAAAATGCTTCAACAAAAAATCATCACCGATTTAATCCAAAAAGGCTTTACTAGTGAACTAGCCAAAGCAGCCGCTACTGAAGCAACGAGTGAATTGGATGTGGCGGATGAAGCAGAAATTTTACAAAAGCAAATCGAAAAAACAATGCGTAAAAATAAACGCTACAAACCTAGTATTGCTAAACAAAAAACAATCACATCGCTAATGCAGAAAGGTTTTTCTTATGATACAATTCAATCATACCTAACTGAGAATGAAATCAGTTTCGAGGAGGAAGAGTGAATTGTATACGTATTTAGATGAACTAACAGCGGAATTAATGGTTAAAAATCCGCATTTAGATAAAGAGCAAGCCTTGTGGTGGATTGAAATGCTTTGGTCAGATTTTGAAAGTTCTTATGCCAAAGCGGGTTATCCGTATCGTGGGCCTGAGTACGCGGCAGATTATGTCCGTCAGCAAATCGAGCGCCACGGCAGCTTTTTACACCAAGTAGAACGAAAAGACCCAAACAAATAGGAGTGAACAAATTGAAAGTAAGAGGATTTGAAGTAGTAAATGAAGCAAGCAGAAAATTTCCAGAACAAACCATATCTCTACCAATACGCGGAGACAAAGGTTCGGCTGGCTATGATTTCTTCTCCAATGAAACAGTAACCATCGTGCCAGGAGAAAAACATATTTTTTGGACAGATATTAAAAGTTATATGCAGGAAGATGAGGTTTTGAATATCTATGTCCGTTCTTCCATTGGTATAAAAAAGGGTTTACTACTATGTAACGGTACAGGAATTATTGATTCCTCTTATTATAGTAATCCAGGTAATGACGGCAATATCGGCATTGCCATCAAAAACTTCTCCAATGAACCAGTATCTATTGAAGCGGGGGAACGCGTCGCTCAAGGCGTATTCCAAAAATACTTAGTTGCAGATACAGATATCGTCGCAAACGAATCCCGTGTTGGCGGGGTAGGGAGCACAGGTAGATAAATAAAAAAGACCCGGAATCCCGGGTCTTTTTTTTAAATACTAACAGGTGCTAGTTTTTTGTATAATTTTTCTGTGGAGAAAATCCAGCCAGTGTAAGATGAAACAATTTTTAAGTCATCATCTAATTTTACTACTGCTACAAATGGATAGTGCCCATTACTACGATAACGTAAATCGGTGAATGTTACATAAGTCCCGTCTAGTTTTTCCTCAATGCGCCAGTTGTAAACTTTGGAGAATGAGATAAATGCAGCAAGATTTTTATCTTTTTTCGCAGAACGAATGATTTCATTATCAGGAACAGGTAAGCGGTCAAATTTTTCATAGATGGAAATATTGCGTTTGAAAGCTCGACCTACATAGTAATGATCCTTCGTTGTTACTGCCACACGCCACTGGAAGAAGTGGATGGTGGAAGCTATAATGATTTCTTCTGAATCTGGAATTAAGTTTTGAACTGCGTGTTTAATCATTCGCTGTGTAACAAATCTTGCCACATAATAAAGTGCCAAAATGACGTAGAGTGTTACAAATGTAGGTAATACTGGAGAACCTAATAACCAAGCCGCAATAGCCACAACATGAGAACCAAAAATGAACCAATCAAATGTGTTGATAAATCCAAATGCGACCCATGTTTCTTTAAACGGTCTGACTGCTTGTGTCCCGTAAGCATTAAAAATATCTACAAAAATGTGTAATCCCACCGCGATAAACGTCCATAACAGTAAATGAATAAATGTGGCTGCTGGGAAAAGTAAATACAAAATAGATGAAATAAGTAATGGCCAAATGGCAAGCATCGGCAAGGAATGCGTTATTCCTCGGTGATTTCTAATATAATCAGCGTTGTTTTTTAGTTTTAATACAGTGTCAATGTCTGGAATTTGTGAACCAATAATTGTTGCTGTCATAATACCAATGGCAGCTTGAGAACTTCCGGCAACTACCGGGTCTACGGTTGCTAACGCTCCGAGTGCAATTCCCATTACTACATGTGTGCCAGTATCCAATGACTTTGCCTCCTCTAAAATCGGTCTTAAAAAATACAAGTGAGTGCTGCCTATAAGAGCACAACACTATTCAATTAAGCCAGCATTCGGTATAATAGAAATCGGCTTAAGAATGGGTATACTATTTTATTCCCTGTCTACATTATACTACACATCCGGAGCAACACACATTAGAAATCTATTAGAATTACGAGGGGAAAATGAGAAAAATGAAGAGACTAACTTGGGATGAAACAAAGATAACTGCTTTTCAAGAAGCACTCGTTTCCTGGTATGAAGCGAATAAGCGCGTCTTACCGTGGCGCGAAAATACCGAGCCTTACAGAATTTGGGTCTCAGAAATCATGCTTCAACAAACAAAAGTCGACACAGTGATTCCTTATTTTAATCGCTTTATGACTCAATTTCCAACAATGGAAAGTTTTGTAAATGCAGATGAAGCGGACATTTTAAAAGCTTGGGAAGGTCTAGGTTATTACTCTCGTGTCAGAAATCTCCAAACAGCCATGAAACAAGTGATGGCAGATTTTTCTGGTGAAGTTCCTACCGACTTAACCACTATTTTATCGCTTAAAGGTGTGGGACCATATACAGCTGGAGCCATCTTAAGTATTGCTTACAACCAAGCAGAACCAGCAGTGGATGGGAATGTCATGCGTGTTATCGCGCGCGTTTTAGAAATTGGCGAGGACATCATGAAAGCATCCACCCGGAAAATTTTTGAAGAGGTATTATATCAACTAATTGACAAAAAAAATCCGGCCGCTTTTAACCAAGGTTTAATGGAAATTGGTGCGCTTGTTTGTACACCAACAAAACCAATGTGTATGCTTTGTCCGCTCCAACCGTTTTGCGAAGCGCATAAAAATGGCGTTGAAACGAATTATCCAGTAAAAATAAAAAAAGTGAAAATGAAAACCAAAGAACTATTAAGCATCATTGTTATTTCAGAAGACGGAAAAATTGCCATAGAGAAACGACCAGAAAATGGTCTGCTTGCGAATATGTGGCAATTTCCTACTATTGAAATTTCTAAAAAAGAAAATGATGAAGTAGCCAAACTACAATTTTTGCATAATTATGGCTTAGAAGTTTTACTAGAAGACGAGCCAATTGCGCATATCAAACACGTTTTTTCTCATTTAGTCTGGAAAATGGACATTCGTGTGGCAAAACTTCAGTCAGCAATTCCAAATGAAAATTGGTATTTTGCGACAGAAGAAGAAATGAAACGACTTGCTTTTCCAGTACCATATCAAAAAATGTGGCAAGCGTGGAAAGATTTTAAGGGGGAATAATAAATGAACAAAGTAGCATTAGTAACAGGAAGTAGTAGAGGACTTGGGAGAGAAATCGCCATCGCACTTGCGAAAGAAGGCTATGATATCGCTGTTAATTTTTCCAGAAATCGCAAAAAAGCAGAAGAAGTACAACAAGAAATTGAACAACTTGGCAGAAAATGCGTTATTTTTAAAGCCAATGTTGGTGACGTGGAAAAAGTTAGAGAATTATTTAAAGCAGTAGATGAAGAATTTGGTCGGTTAGATATTTTTATTAACAATGCAGCGAGTGGGGTACTTCGACCATTGATGGAACTAGAAGAATCACACTGGGATTGGACAATGAATATTAATGCGAAGGCGTTATTATTTGCTGGACAAGAGGCGGCTAAATTAATGCAACGCCATCAAAGCGGGAAAATCATCAGCTTAAGCTCGATTGGCTCGATTCGTTATTTAGAGAATTACACAACAGTTGGTGTTTCGAAAGCAGCGGTAGAATCACTTACTCGTTATTTAGCAGTCGAACTTGCACCATTTGGTATTGCGGTTAATGCTGTTTCTGGCGGCTTAATTGAAACGGATGCACTAAATCACTTTCCAAATCGTGAAGAATTGTTAAAAGATGCTGTAAGTAAAACACCAGCGGGTCGAATGATTGAGCCCAACGACTTAGTAAATGCCGTATTATTCCTTGCGAGCGAAAAAGCAGATATGATTCGGGGACAAACTATTTTAGTAGATGGTGGCAGAACACTTTTAGTATAGTAAAGCAAAATAGGTGAAAATTAGCTATTTTATTTAAAAAATGTTCTTTTTTGAGGAAAATCTTCCGTTTCAGCACGATATTGTTTTTTTGCAGTCTAGCCTTATGTTATAATAATAATGATTTTGATAGTACATGAGGAAAGTAGGATAAAGGATGTACTTACCCAAAGAGAAAGAAATAATACAGATCAAGAGCTACAAACATAACGGAAAACTTCATCGTACTTGGAAAAAGACAGTGGTGCTTAAATCTACGGAGAATATTATTATCGGCGGAAACGACCACACATTAGTTGTGGAAGCAGACGGACGTAAATGGGTAACGCGCGAACCATCTATCTGTTATTTTCATAGTGATTACTGGTTTAATGTAATTTCCATGATTAGAGAAGACGGCATTTATCATTACTGCAATCTAGGGACACCATTTGCAGTAGATGAACAAGCGCTTAAGTACATTGACTATGACCTCGATATTAAGGTTTTCCCAGATGGAAGGTTTCATTTGCTCGATGAGGGCGAATACGAACAACACCGTCGCCAAATGAAGTACCCAGACTCAATTGACCGGATACTTCGACATAATGTGGATGTGTTAAGCCACTGGATTTTGGACAAAAAAGGTCCGTTTTCCCCTGACTACATTGACATTTGGTATGAAAAGTACAAAGAATACCGTTAAAAAAACGAGCTTTGGAGTCTATCTCCAAGCTCGTTTTTTGTTTATTCTTCATTAACATTAATATCAATTTGGTTTTCTTTCGTGTGTCTGAGTTTAAAACTATGAATTAATTTTTCTAAATAGTCGATTGTCTCTTGGTAAGCAAAAACAGAAGCGATAATACGCATTAAATGGTATTTATCCATCATATCCTCATACTCATCTTTTTCCGTTTCTCTCATCTCACGTAAGAAAAGTTGCATCAAATCTTGGGGATCCTGCGCTAAATGTGACTCTACATATTCAAGATCAATCGAAACTTTATCGATATATGTCAGTAAAAGTTGTTCATGTTTATCCGTTAAGTAATCGATATGCTGTCTGATTAATTCTTGCTTATCTGGAGGCAGTTGCAAATAATCATTTTCATAGCGATGTTGGATTTTTAAAAGCTCAAAACCTTTTTGAGAACAAAGCAACATCTGCCTATATACAGCAATTTTCCGCCCTTTTGAAATGGCATTTTTCTTTAAAAAAGTACGCTCTTCTCTGTATAAACCATATAAGTTACGCGTTTGATTTAACTGTTTTTGCATCCATTCCATATCTTTTTTTAGAAGAGGAAAGTCCGCAGCATGACGCAAGTTTAATTTTATCCAACGAACAATTTCACTATTCGTATTATAAATTAACTGAAACAATGAAACTTCATATTTCGGTGGTAAAAAGAATAGATTGACAATAAATGCCGCAAGTAAACCTAACATAATTGTCCCAAAACGAATAAGCGCGATTTCTAAAAAGTCATTACCAGGAGAATCCATTACAATAATGAGCGTCACGACTGCAAGGCCAATCGTATTCTCCAAGCGGAATTGCATTAATAAAGCAACACAGATTATCGAAGCAACACCAATTAAAATAAAATCATTACCAATATAAAGTCCAAAAATAATTGCAATGATGGCTCCAATTACGTTCCCTTGTGCCCGTTCTAAAATAGTTCGATATGACCTATAAATAGAAGGTTGGATAGCAAAAACGGCGGAAATGCCTGCCAGAGATGGAGAAGGTGAATTGCAAAGTTGAGCGATAAAAAGCGCCAATGTGATTGCAATACCAGTTTTCAAAATTCTAGCTCCGAATTTCATGGAAGGTTATTCCTTTCTATAGACTATTTGAGCGGGAATTTTCTCGTTTTCCCGCTCATTCTTCTTCTATTATAACGTTTCTCTCAAGTTTATAAAGTAATATTACCTAGTTATCTTGAACCATTTTTCCAAAAACAGTATCAACTGCTTGGATTGTTTCTAAAATATCAGCTTCCGAGTGTGCGGAAGTGATGAACCATGCTTCATATTTAGAAGGCGCCAAGTTAATACCTTCTTCTAGCATTCCTTTAAAGAATCGTCCGAATAACTCACCATTTGTTGCACCTGCCTCAGCATAGTTAGTTACAGGATCTTCCGTAAAGTAAACAGTAAGAGCACCGACGATTTGGTTAACAGTAACCGCAATATTATGTTTAGCAGCGGCTTTCTCAATGCCATCTTTCAACATGGAACCATATTTTTCAAAGCGCTCATAAAGCCCTTCTTCTTGTAAAACTTCGAGACACGCGATTCCTGAAAGAATAGATGCTGGATTCCCCGCATGCGTCCCAGCTTGATAAGCCGGTCCAAGTGGTGCTACTTTTTCCATAATATCAATTCGACCTCCGTAAGCACCAATCGGAAGCCCACCACCAATAATTTTACCCATGGCAGTCAAATCGGGAATAACACCTAAATAGTTCTGCGCGCCGCCGTACATAAAACGGAAAGCCGTAATGACTTCATCATAAATCACTAAAGAACCATTGACATGTGCGAGTTCATTAACTGCTTCTAAAAATCCATCTTCTGGTGCAACCATTCCAAAATTCCCAACAATTGGCTCTACTAAAACAGCAGCAACTTGATCGCCCCAAATAGCTAATGCTTCTTTAAAAGAATCAAGATCATTAAAGGGGACAGTGATAACTTCTTCTGCGGTTGATTTTGTTACCCCAGCGGAGTCTGGAATGCCAAGCGTAGAAGGGCCAGAACCGGCTTCCACGAGCACTAAATCAAAGTGGCCGTGATAACACCCAGCGAATTTAATGATTTTATCTCTGCCTGTATAAGCACGAGCGACACGAATAGTTGTCATGACAGCTTCCGTCCCAGAATTTGTAAAACGAACTTTCTCAAGTGAAGGAATGGCTTCTTTTAACATTTTCGCAAAAGTGATTTCGTGTTTAGTAGGTGTTCCGTACAAAACACCATTTTGCGCAGCTTTTGTAATTGCTTCTGTAATATGAGGATGTGCATGTCCCGTAATGATTGGTCCAAATGCAGCTAAATAGTCAATATATTTATTGCCATCCACATCATAAAAATAAGCGCCACTAGCCCGTTCCATCGTTACAGGAATTCCGCCGCCAACTCCTTTATTTGACCTAGATGGGCTATTAACCCCGCCAACTATATGTAAAAGTGCTTCATCATGCAATTTTTTTGACATTGAATGATCCATTTCGTCATCTCCTCAAAATTTTAATACCTCTTATATTCTATGCGAAAAAATAAGATGCCGCAATTGAAAAAACAATTTAATTGCTGTTAAATGAAAAAAAGCATAAAATTAATATATAGCTAAAGAAAGGAAGTGTGGCGCAAAATGAACATTTTATTTACATTGGAAGTTCCAGAATATTTACAGACTTTGCAAGCAGAGAAATTTCCAGAGGATACTTTTTATTATGAGAGCAATGATCATTTTGCCAATTTAGCGGAGATAGATATCATCGTCACATACGGATCTAACATTACCAAAGCCAAAATCAAACAAGCAAGCAACTTAAAATTAATCATGGTTTTTTCCGCGGGAGTAGATAGTTTACCAAGAGAAATAATTCAAGAAAGAAAAATTAAAGTTGCTAATGTACGAGGAATCCATGCGATACCAATGGGTGAATTCGCGCTATCTTTTATGTTAGCACACGTAAAAAAAGCTGCTTTCTTTTATCAAATGCAAAAAGAAAAAAATTGGGCAAGTGAAGAACCAATAACAGAATTAGCTGGAAAAACTTTGGTAGTAGCTGGAACGGGAGCCATTGGAGCAAAAGTGGCCGAGTTCGCTCAAGCATTTGATATGGAAATCATAGGGGTAAATACAACGGGCCACCCCGCGAAACCATTTAGTGAAACATATGCAATGACGAATATCGAAAAAGTTGCTCCATTAGCAGATTTTTTTGTTAGTGTTTTACCTCATACAGATGAAACAATGGGTATTTATTCTTTATCATTTTTTGAGAAAATGAAAAATAATGCAGTTTTTATCAATATAGGGCGAGGAAGTGCTGTAGAGTTAAATGTCTTAGAGAAAGCATCAAAAGACCAATTAATAGCTCATTTTTATTTAGATGTTTTATCTGAAGAGCCGCTTTCCGAAGACAATTCCTTATGGCAAGCAAATAATGTAACTATTACACCACATGTATCTGGACATTCGGATAAATATTTAGAGCGCAGCTTTGAAATTTGGTTTGAAAATATCAATCACTTGAAAGAAAATACAAAATTAAGGAACGAAATTGATTTAAATAAAGGATATTAAGCTATAAATTCTGCCATTCTATTGACAGTTAAACGTTATTTCCGGTATTATGAATATAATAATTATTTTTGGAAGGGAGTGCATGGCGGTGTCTAATGCAACTCTAAAAGAGGCAGTAGATGTCTTGAAGAAAACAGGAGTAAGAATCACTCCTCAGCGTCATGCTATACTAGAATTCTTAATTAACTCACATACACACCCAACCGCGGACGATATTTATCGAGCTTTAGAAGGAAACTTCCCTAACATGAGTGTAGCAACTGTATATAATAATTTACGCGTTTTCCGTGATGCTGGTCTAATTAAGGAATTATCCTATGGTGATGCATCTAGTCGATTTGATTTTTCTACATCTAATCATTACCACGCAATTTGTAATGTGTGTGGGAAAATAGTTGATTTTCATTATCCAGGTTTAGATGAAGTAGAACATTTCGCAGCACATATGACCGGATATGAAATAGATAATCACAGACTGGAAGTATATGGTATATGTCCAGCGTGTAAAGAAAAACAATCAAATAATTAATCAAAACACTTAGCCTAGCTAGGTGTTTTTTTGCAATTTTTTTCATTTTTATTTAATTTTATGCATAATTCGGTTGACATATATCTCAAAACTTGATATATTAGTTTTCGGCGCTACGATAGCAGCGATTTAAATGAATTTTATTCATAAAATAAATTCAAAAAGTTGTTGACAGATAGTTGCTGAAATGATATGATTTAAAAGTCGCAAAAAACAAACGAAAACATTCGCATATCAAGCATGAAAGCGACTAACTGACCTTTGAAAACTGAACAAAGAAGAAGACGAAAAGCAATGAGACGTAAAGTCT